>OODJ01000003.1_pt1:5000-311578 | contig 311578 bp, 236 predicted proteins | sample 1671611 | NCBI WGS metagenome assembly OODJ01 (sample SAMN06348174, study PRJEB24527) | human gut metagenome | biome: human gut; feature: ankylosing spondylitis patient; material: feces | host: Homo sapiens | place: China | collected 2015-10 | reverse complement strand
TACCGCAACGGAGTGGTCCGCCATATCTATAAAGCGTGCGTTTGATGTCCGGAAAGTGGACGAATGTTCAGTAAATGAACACTTTATGCTGTCCTGAAAAATCCATTAAATTTTATTTTTAAGATTTTTTCTACTGATATTCAGCGGGATATATCATTGTACCCCTATTTTGGGCACGAGGAGGTAGGTTGTTTGCCCTTATAGTTTATGTGCGCACACTGATAAATAAGTGTAAAACCCATAAACGGAATAAAGATGAATCATACCATATTGACAGATACCGAGTTTTTCAACCATATAAACAGTAGTGAATACAAGGAGCTGCCATCGGCATACAATGAATTTGTTGCGAGAGTGATTGAGCATTGCCATTCGGATGCAGATATGAAGCATATTGCAGTAGCGTTGATGTACGCGGAAATTGAGTTGCAGTTTCATCAAGTGCAGGACGATAGCAAAATGGCTGTATATATCCGCAAGGCTCTTGCCTTTGTGAAGAAGATGCAGCGACACCTCTCTGCTATTGCTATCCAAGTGCCACCACTAAATCCATCCACCAACGAAAAGAACAATACTCCAGTCTTGCAATGGACTGGTAACGCCATCGACCTTGTTGAAATGATATACGGTATCAGCGAAATGGGCTGTATCAACAATGGAAATATCCAACTGAATGAACTTGCTCCAATGCTATACGCCTTCTTCGGTGTAAACTCAAAGGATTGCTACCGCTTCTATACAGACATCAAGCGAAGGAAGAACGACAGCCGTACCTACTTCCTCGACAAGATGCAGGTGAAGCTGAACGAGAAGATGAGACGTGACGATGAATTGGAGCGAACGAGAAGATAGACTGATGGTTTTGTAGTTATACATATGGTCGGGTAAGAGACTGCGTGATGCCGTTTCTTACCCTTTCAAGCTTTTTTTGTCCCGTTTTTTGCGTAATAAACGGGACATTTTGTTATCTTTGCAGCATGATAATGAAACGATTATGAATATAACAAAAGAAATAAGAAGAAGAATCGCTGGATTTTCTGAAGATTACGTCTTTACTGCATCTGATTTTGAGATAGATACACAGAATCAATCAGCTGTTGTTAAGGCGTTAAATCGTATGGTTAAGTCTGGAGAAATCTCTAAATTGGCAAAAGGAAGATTCTATAAACCTCGAAGGACTCAATTTGGAGAGTTAAAACCTTCCGCTTATCAGATTGCTAAAGACTATATTGAACGTGATGGTAAACTCATAGGCTATATAACGGGGTATTCTGCATATAATGCATTAGGACTTACCACACAGATATCTTCTTATATTCAAATCGGCACAAATAAAAGTCGCCGTTCAGTCAAACGTGAGAAATATACAATATCTTTTATCCTACAACAGAATCCGATAACCAAAAAGAATATTGAAATCTTACGAATATTGGATGCCATAAGATTTATTCGTGAAATCCCGGCAACCACTCCTAATGATGCTTGTCTCAGACTTAAAGAGATTGTTAGAGACCTAAATGACGAGCAAAGGGAAATGCTTGTTAAATGCGTAGCAAAATATACGAACTATGTTCGTGCGTTGTGTGGTGCAATTTTAGAGGATATAGGTTGCAATGATAGTCTTTTAGAGTCTATACGCAAAACTCTAAACGGGGTGACTGAATACAAATTACCAATATCAGAATCTGTTTTGCCAACTAAACAAAATTGGAAAATCTATGAACCTACACGAAAATAAAAAACTGTTTACAGATGCCGTTCTCGCAGCATCTGAACACTTGGATATACGACCTGTATATATTGAGAAAGACTATTGGATTACTCGATCTCTTAAACTTATGGTGCAGAACTCCAATGCAGAGAAGGCAATATTTAAGGGTGGTACATCTTTATCCAAGGCTCATAAAATAGGAAATCGCTTTTCGGAGGACATTGACATAGCCATATCTGATGCTGATACTTTAACGGGCAACCAATTGAAGATGTTGATTAAAAAGATAGCCAAAGAAATGACATCGGGATTGGAGGAGGTAGTAGTACCGGGAGTTACAAGCAAAGGCTCTCGCTACTATAAAGCTATGTATTCGTATCCAAATGTTCTTGGCAAAGCGATTAAAGAAACCGTCAATATCGGGCAGTTATTAGTTGAGATAAATTCGTTTGCCAACCCCTATCCATACGTCTCAAAAAGTATAGATTGCTTTATTGCACAGTTTTTCCACCAGACAGGTAATGATGCATTGGTGGAAGAATATGGACTACAGTCCTTCATATTGAATGTATTGGATAAAAGACAGACATTGACAGAAAAACTTGTATCTCTTATCCGTTTTTCATTGTCGGATAATTATACGTACGATGTGGCAGCCAAAATACGCCACTTCTATGACCTGCATTATTTATTGCAAGACACAGAGTGTGATGAGTATCTACAATCGGAACAATTCAAGACGGACTTCAACACCTTATTGGCTCATGACAGAGAGACATTTGATAAACCTGAAGGTTGGAATACAATGGAAATAGGACAATCACCATTATTATCAGACTTCCCTGCTTTGTGGTCTAATTTGAAAGAGACGTATCTGAAAGAGTTACCAGCAATTGCTTTTTCAACGATTCCAAGCGAAGATGCTGTCGCTAAAAGTTTTGAGAGAATTGTATATCGAATAGTGAGATAAATTTTAGTAGACTAAATAAACTATGGCAAAAGAAGCATTACACCCGATTATTGAAGGTATTTCTAATTATTTAGAAATGAAAACTACTGGTGCTTTAATGATTACAGGTCACTGGGGGTGCGGTAAAACCTATTTTATAAAAAACGAAGTTATTCCATATACCCAAAAGGTTCTTGGCAAGAACTTAATAATGGTTTCGTTATTTGGGATAAACGACTTATCTGAGATTCCTGAACGTGTTTTATATGCATATTGGGATGCATATGGAAAGGATAAAACAGGTTTTAATCTGGGAAGAGTTGCAGATGTCATTGCTAAAATGGCAGATTCAATTCCTAAGTTGAAGGAATATGTTGACATTGATAAAATGCTCGGAAGAGGTCAAGGTATATATAAACTAATACCTAATGATGTTATCATATGTCTTGACGACTTAGAAAGAGTAGTCGATTCTATTGATATAAATAATGTCTTAGGTGTAATTAATGAGCTTGTTGAGAACCTTGAATACAAAGTTATAGTTATAGCTAATGAAGGATTCATAAAAAATAATGAACTTATATTTAAAGAAAAAGTAGTTGAAAAAACGTTAGTATTTATACCTAATATTATTAACATATATCAAGGAATTGTATTGTCATATAATGATGAGCAATTTACTTCTTATATGCTTGAAATAGCAGTAAAACTGATAGATTCCAAGAATGCATTATACATAAAATCAGAATCCTATAGAAAACATGTTTCTAATATTAGAATTTTGAAATTTGCTATTGAACACTTCTATTGTGTTTTTTCTTACTATGAAAAACATACAGACATTACTAGTAAAAATATCATATCAAAATTAAATAATTACTGGACTTTTATTCTGGCTATATCTATTGAATATAAGTTGAATAATATTTCTTATGAGGATGATAAAACATTAAGTAAATATGTCCATAATGCTTTGGCTAAATTTGATTTTGATGAAAGTGAGGAGGATATATCATTCGAAGATGAAATAGAAAATACAATAAGTAAAGAAGAACAAGAACAGAAAGAAAACATTGATTCAAACTTTCAGAAAATATTCTATAAAAGATATTTTATTACTCAAGATGCATTACCGATATTTCATCCTCAATTGTATGCTTTTATAACAGGTGCAATAACGCCAGATTTTGAAAAATTAGATTCAGAAATGGATAACACTTTAACGCAATTTGTCCGTTCAACAAGTCCTGCACATGAATTGCTAAGTTCCTTTATGAATGGTATCTGGGGATTTTCAAATGAAGAAGTGGAAGCAAGATTAAATGATTTATTTGTTTTCGTTACTGAAGGACAGTTTGATGACTATGTATCATATTTAAATGCATCTTTATATTTACTCAATTATAATGAGTTGTTCTCTAAAACAACAGAAGAAATCATAACTGGTATTCAGAATGGTATAAAAATATATTCTGATAAGATCGAAATTACTTACTTTGTGAAAAGTAATTTACGAATGGTTGAATCACATATTTCGCCATCTGTTAAGATTATATATGATTATATTGATACTTTGATTTCTCAGAAAGAAGAACAACAAGATAAAAAAGAACAAGAGTTGGTTGAACGGAACTTTATTGAAAATATAAAATCTGTTGTAGAAGATTGTATGTGTATCCCATATGGAACAACTCCTAAATATGTGAATTATCCAATTCTGAAATATATAAGAAAAAAGACTATTATTGATAAAATAAATAATGCTGAGCCTATTGATATATATTGGCTTTTTACATTATTGCAAGAGCGATATGAGAAGGGATTGCCTGAAATAGCAAAAGAAGAGATTCCCTTTCTTTTAAGTTTAAAAGATGCAATAGATCAATTAGATATTGATAGTCCTAAACTATCAAATGTTCTAATAAAATCTCATCTGTTACCCAAAATAGATAATATATTGGGGCGATTAGGTGTCATCTAAAAGTATTCATGTAAATATCGGGAGAATCAAAGTGTGACTCTCCCGATATTTTTTACTTCTTCTGTAACAGATGGCTCAGATTCTCATCATTGGCAATTCGTACCAGCTCGTCTTTGACTATCTGTTTCACCTCATCCTTAATGCGGTTATAGTTGGAGTGTATCATATCCCGCATACAATCCTTGCCGTTCTCGTCCGTGAAGTCGGTAATGACAGGTATAGGCTTGTAAGCCTTCGTTTCGGCTGCAACCTTCTCATTGTCCACCACAATCTCCGCATGGAAAATCTTCTGTTCAATGCGTTCATCGAAGTTGTCCGATACGGAGCCGACAAACATACCCTGCGTAAGACCAGAAATCTTGCTTGGAGGGATAAGGCTATCCATCTGTGTATTGATGGATGTGGACTTGTCCTGTCGGTTGATGGTGATTGACTGCCTTTTCTGCAACACTTTTCCGAAGCGTTCAGAGAGAGTTTTTGCCGTTTCACCCACCACCTGACCGGAGAAGATGTTACCAACGGTGTTCATTACGACCTTGGCTTCTTTGTCCCCATAGTCACGCACTAACTGACTGAAATCCTGAAAGCCCAAGCATACCGCAACCTTATTGCTTCGTGCCGTTGCAATAAGGTTATCCAAGCCTTTGAAATAGATGGTCGGCAACTCATCAATGATAACCGATGACTTGAGCATCCCTTTCTTGTTAATGAGCTTCACGATACGGGAATTATACAAACCGAGTGCTGCACCATAGATGTTCTGACGGTCGGGGTTGTTACCCACACATAGGATTTTCGGCTCTTCGGGATTGTTGATGTCTAGTGTAAACTCGCTGTCCGACATCACCCAATATAACTGCGGTGAAATCATTCGTGAAAGCGGAATTTTTGCACTTGCAATCTGACCCTGCAACTGCTCGGCTGCACCACCGAGCCAAGCATCCATAAAAGGCGAAAGGTAATTTTCCAACTCCGGATAACTTGTGAGGATTGGGAAAATATCCTCATACCTACGGTTCAGGAACTCGATAGCGTGCGGGAAGGTACAATATTTCCCGTTCTCATAAATCTTTAAGTACCAGATAATGGCGGCAAAGAGGATAATCGGAGATTCCACAAAGAAGTCACCCTGCTTCTGCACCCAAGTCTTATTAAGGTTGAGCATAATGGTATAGGCACTCTCGTATGCGTCCGAAATATCTGTCATGAAGTCCGGATGTATGGGATTACAACGATGACTACGGCGTGGATCATCGAAGTTAATCACATAGAATTTCGGTTTTACCTTGTACCCGTCCAAGTTGTTCATCAGATGGTTGTAGGCAATCATCGAGAGGTCGGGAAACTTGAAGTCATAGACATACATGGAGTACCCCTTCTCAATCTGTTGCTTGATGAAATTGTTTACAACGGCATAGGACTTACCGCTACCCGGTGTACCGAGGACGATGGTTGCACGGAACGGATTCACGACATTTATCCAGCCTTTGTTCCACTTCTTTTTATAGTAGAACCTTGTGGGCAGATTGACCGAGTAGTCATTTGTCAGAAGCCTTGTTTCCTGCATAAAACTCTCGTTCTCGTTGTTGAAGACATCTTCCATCAAGTTGTACTTCAACAGTCGGCTCATCCAAAGTCCTCCCATCAGCAGACAGATATAACCTACCGCCATTGTCGCTATGTATAAGGCAGTATTCGCCTCAATGGGTAACGGCAATGCCAATATCCACCAATTGAGAAAGAAGAGGATAAAACCGACGGCAAGTACCGTCCAAATTTTCTTCCAAGTAATCTTTTCCTCCTTTACTCCTGTCGTACCCAAGCACGACAAGGCAAGGAGAACCAATGCAAATATTTTGGTGTAGATGATGGAGCCGAAAAGTCCTGCGGTACGCTGGAAATTCATCAGCATTCTATCAACGACACCGATGTTGATACCCCATAATTGGATTGCTTCATAGCAATACCAATAGATGTGAATCACTACTAATATAATACTCACGGCACGGAGAAAATCCATAATTTTCGCCAATGCTCTCAAATCATCTTCCTGTTGTGACATATTGATTCCTGTTTAATCGGTTAATGAATGTGTTACAGTCTGAAGCCCTTACGCTTCTTCTTTTTCTTCTTCTGCATCTCACGGATGAAGCGTTCCTCCTCGACATCAACGGCAGTACCTTCGGGAGTGAATAGTCCCAATCCCGTTGAATAATCCTCCGTTTCGGTTGTGGTACGCATACTTTGATGTTCCGCGTCCTCTGTCGGGACAGACATCGGTATCGGTGCTTGTCCAGCATACGGCAAGGTAAAGTGCTCCTGCAAAGCATTTGCGGAGAGTTCCTTACCCATGCGTGAGCCGTTGAGTACGCAACCTGTCCGATGGTCGATGAAGGTGGCACCATAGATTCTACCTGTATCCGTTTCACGAAGCAAGACATCCACTCCCTGGGCTTTAAGGGTGGCGATGAACTTGTCGCGGTCGTAGGTGGATGCCAATGCAGAAAGTACCGTCCGTTTGGTACGGTCGAACAGTTTCTTCTCCTTGATGGTCTGCTTGGATTGGGCAAACTTCTTCTCCATCGCTTCATAGCCAACAGACTTGCCGAAGAGTGAGGATTTGAACGGATTGCCGACTTTGTTCCCTGCATCGTCCGTTGCAGAATAGACCAAGCCGTGATATTCCCGTCCACGGACTTCGCCCCGCACTTCCTCTACCGTGACATTATAGAGCGACAGCAAGGCACGGTATTCGCCCATAGACTGAAAGCGGTAGCCTTTGGAGAGTGCCTTCACGGTATTACCCACCTGCTTCTTGACATCCCCTGTGGATATATCCACCTTCTTCAACGGGCTTTCCAAGCGTTGCGGTTTCCGCTCAGCTGTATGAAGTCCGTACTTCTGTTCAAGTTCCCTTGTGATAGCCTTGCTACGATGGAAATTGTTCCGGTCATTCAGACATTTGCCGTTCTCATCCACACGGATTGATACGATATGCAGATGGTGTCGGTCAATATCCTCGTGCTTATAGACCATATAGGGCTGATTGCCATAACCGAGTTTCTCCAGATATTCGCGTGCAATATTCTGAAAATCGGTGTCGGTCAGCCTGTCATTGGGATGCGGATTGAGGGAGATATGGATAACGGGCTTCTCCGTTCTCATAGCCGATGGCATATACCGTAAGAAGTCCTCCATAGCCCGATGGATATCCACCGTTCCCGAACCGTCATTGAAGATTTTGTTGGTCGCAAGCAGCCGTCCCTGCTCCTTGTTTATCTTCTCGCCATTGTAGGCAAGTGCCCCATAGAGCGAGCTGCCTATTGAGATTTTTGCGACCATCGTTCTTCAAAATCTTTGGAAAGTTGAACAATACGGTGGCTCAGTGCAACCAGTTCCTGCGTGCATCTCTCCAACTTGAAGAGCAAAGCCATTGCCTTTTTCTCCGAAAAATGGCTTTTCAACTCCTTCACAACTTGGTTGTAATTGGTTCCGATGGCTCGGAACTGAGCGTGAAAATCGGACAGCTTGGTATAGTAATCCACCAGTGTCTTGTCCACTTTCAGCACACGGAAAGGCACACCGAAGAAGTGTGCTTTCAGGAATACAGACCTTGCTGAAACGCCTGATTTCTCAAACATCGAGAGGAAACGGTTGTGTTCCTCTTCACTGAAACGGACGGTGTATCGGAACACCGCCGGATCTTTCTTGGGGATTCTTCCCCCTTTCTTTCGTTTTTCTGTTCTCATATTACTTTGGATTTAGTGGTTTCACGACATAGGCGTTCCTTCATTCATAGCCAACGGCAGTTTCAGAGAGGCTTCCCGACTTCGGAGGGCAAGCCCAGCCCCCTGCAAGGGCAAGGTGTTTTCGAGATGCTCAAAAAGTTTTGAGCGGCTGAAAACATACCTTGCTATGTTCAGGCGAACATAAAAATCCGTCCGGGACGGATTGGGAAGTAAGTTTGTTACCACCATCGGACAAGTCCGAAGGTCAAGCCCTGTCGCTTGGGTGCAAAATTATGGCGATTTAAGTGCTTGAAAAAGAGACGAACTGTGCCATAGAGACAACAATGTGTGCCACATGCTGCAACAGCGTTTCAAGATGGTGTAAGTATGAAAATAATCCTTTTTATTTGCAGTGTGATTCGGATGAATGAGTGAATGAAAGCACCTTTGAATGGTCATTTGAATGTAGGAATAAATGCAAGAATGAACCCAAATACAGACATTCATAAGTGCAGAAGAACGGACAGATTTACATCTACACTTACCGGCATTCATTCAACCATTCATAAACACGCAAACAGGTATGGTCTTCCATACATAAATGCGTACCGATGATTGAATAAATAAATAAGTAAATGAATGAACGTGCGTATGTACGGATGTCAATACGCAAATTCTTCAGATATGTTGAACCAATTAAAAACAAAAAAAATGAGCAAAACCAAGTACGTGGCATTCTCCACCCAAAAAGGAGGAGCAGGTAAGACGACTCTCACGGTCATTGTCGCCAGTTACCTGCATTACGTGAAGGGGTACAATGTTGCTGTCATAGACTGCGACTTTCCCCAATACAGCATCCACGACATGCGTAAGCGTGACCGAGCGGCAATAGTCGAGGATGAACATTACAAGGTCCAGGCGTATGAGCAAATCAAGCGTTTGAACAAGACACCTTATCCCGTATTGTGCAGCAGAGCTGAAGATGCCATCAAGACGGCAGACAACCTTTGCAGCAAGAACGAGAACATTGATTTTGTCTTCTTTGATTTGCCGGGCACAATCAACAATGCAGAGGTGGTCGGCACCATCGCCCGAATGGACTATATCTTCTGCCCGATTATCGCTGACCGTGTAGTAATGGAGAGTTCTGTCAAGTTTGCGACTGTCATCAATGAAACGATGATCAGTACAGGCAAATCGGACATCAAGGGGCTTTACCTTGTCTGGAATATGGTGGACGGCCGAGAAAAGACAGAACTGTATCGTGTCTATGAACAGATTTGTGCAAAGTTCGCCCTGCCGATTCTCAAAGTAGCTCTTCCCGACAGCAAGCGTTTCAGAAAGGAAGTAGCCAACGAGCGTAAAGCCGTTTTTCGTTCTACGATATTTCCTGCTGACAAAACATTGGTACGGGGAAGTAACATTGACAAGTTAGTGGATGAGATTCTTGAAATCGTTAAAGAGTAAAGACTATGGCAAAAAAGACAAGAGTAGAAGATATTGACACCAGCTTTATCATCAACTCATTCAGAGAGGATGATTACAGCATACCTCCACATGCAAGAAGCCTTGAAGGAGATACAAAGGTGTCTGACCAGACCGGACAGGAAAAGAAGTCTGACATTCCGACAAAAAAAGAAAGTCCCAAAGAAGAACCCGAACGAAAGAGAAAGGGCGTGAAGTCGGATTTCGAAGAAACCTTCGTGCGTAAGTCGGCACTAACGGCAAGACAAGGGAAACAGGTCTATATCCGCAAGGAGTTTCATGACCGTATTCTGAAGATAACTCAGGTAATCGGACAGAACGAAATAACCATAGCGGATTATCTCGACAATGTGATGGCTCACCATTTCGGTCAATTCCAGAATGATGTAGCCGAATCATTCAACAGACATATCAAATCATACAATAACCTATAAAAAAGAAAAGACATGAAGACAAAAAATTATCGTGAAAAGTTTTTGAGAAAGAACAGTAAGAGAAATGGCAAAGGTATTCCGGTAGCCATCAGTAATGAACATTATGCCCGATTGGAGAGCATTATCAAAGTGTCAGGAAGCGACATTACGGTAGATGATTATCTCGCCAATATCATGAAAGAGCATCTGGAGAGAATGGAGGTACAATAATGTTAGTAAAGGCAGAAACTATGATGACCACATTTGCCATTCTGATGCTTCTCTATAATATGTGGCTTGTCTTCTTCCTTGTAACGGAGAGACGACAACCGCAAGAGAAAGCACCACCCGAAGAAGAGAAACCGAAGCCTGTTGAAAAGGTAGAAGACAACGGCATAGTAGGCAAAAGTAACTTCAAGATGCCCCCAAAAGTGCCACGAACTGTGCCAGATACTGCAACAGCGGACGAAGGCGAGGCAGTGAATGAAGAAGACATTACCTTTGCCGATGAAACGGACGGACAGACATCCGAAGACCTCACACAAGAAGAACTTGCCGAAATCTTCTCCGACCATCGTGGCAGCGATGTACGTGGTGATGATGATTGGGACGAAGAGGATATGAAGGTGGAGGGCTATGCCAGCGGAGCTTCCTTTGAGGACATCGACACGGCTGTAAGGACGGTGAAGAAACAGACATCGACAAAAGAAGAGAAACAACAAGCCGGGAAGGTGTTCAATCAGATAAGGAACTCTGAACTTTTCGACAGCATTACCGAAAGTATGGAGTCTGTTGGCGATAGGGTTGTTGAAATGATGGAGATATTCCTGAAACAGCCGCAAGCCCAAGCTGTAAAAGTCGCAGAGGTCTTTGCTCCGAAGCCGTTCAAACTTCCCGACAGTATCGAGGACTTCGACATTCGGGACTATGTGTAACCATTAAAACAATGAAAGGAATGAAACAGAAAGATTATGGCTGACAGGTGGGACAGAAATCAGAAGACCACTAAATCCGAAGGACATCCCAAGTCCACAAAAAATGGGAACCACTAAATCCAAAAAGTAAAACAAGTATTCATCGCCCGAAGAGGACTATCCACCCTTTGACGGCACAAAACAGAAAAACAATTATGAACAAGAAACAGATTCTCATGGCAGTCACATTCGTATTGGCTGCAACCACTTCAGTATTCGCACAAGGTAACGGCTTGGCAGGTATCAACGAGGCAACCTCTATGGTGACATCCTACTTTGACCCCGGTACCAAACTCATCTATGCCATCGGAGCCGTTGTCGGACTTATCGGCGGTGTCAAGGTGTACGGCAAGTTCTCGTCCGGAGATCCCGACACAAGCAAGACTGCTGCCAGCTGGTTCGGTGCATGTATCTTCCTCATCGTTGCTGCAACCATCCTCCGCTCATTCTTCCTGTAATCAGACAAGGCAATGGCTGATTATCCCGTAAACAAGGGAATCGGTCGTTCGGTCGAGTTCAAGGGATTGAAGGCACAATACCTCTTCATCTTTGTTGGCGGGCTATTGGCCCTGTTCGTCCTCTTCGTCATCCTCTACATGATTGGGATTGACCAATGGATATGTATCGGCTTCGGGGTTGTTTCGGCTTCCGTACTTGTATGGCAGACCTTCGCCCTGAACGCCCGATACGGCGAACACGGACTGATGAAGCTCGGTGCCACCAAGAGCCATCCCCGTTACCTTCTCAACCGACGACGCATTTCCCGACTGATTAAGAAACGAAAGGAAGAAAGACAATGAGGAATATATTGAAAGCAACGACACTTGAAAACAAGTTTCCGCTGTTGGCGGTGGAACACGGATGCATCATCTCAAAGGATGCCGACCTTACGGTGGCCTTTGAAGTGGAACTTCCCGAACTATACACCGTCACGGGTGCGGAATATGAGGCGATACACAGCTGCTGGATAAAGGCAATAAAGGTTCTGCCGGATTATTCCATCGTCCACAAACAGGACTGGTATATCCGTGAGACCTACAAGCCCGAACTGCACAAGGAGGACATGAGTTTCCTCAGCCGCAGCTTTGAAAGACATTTCAACGAAAGACCGTACCTGAAGCATACCTGCTACCTCTACCTTACCAAGACCACCAAGGAACGTAGCCGTATGCAGAGCAACTTCAGTACGCTGTGCAGGGGGCATATCATCCCGAAGGAGATAAACAAGGATACGGCGACCAAGTTCCTTGAAGCCACCGAACAGTTCGAACGTATCATGAACGATTCGGGCTTCGTGAAGCTCCGCCGACTGACCACCGATGAGATTGTCGGAACGGAAGAGAAAGCCGGAGTGATTGAACGCTACTTCTCGCTGATGCCCGAAGACAGTGCCTGCCTGCAGGACATCTGCCTCTCACCCGAAGAGATGCGTATCGGCAACAACCGCCTTTGTCTGCATACACTCTCCGATGTAGGCGACCTGCCGGGCAAGGTTTCTACCGATGTGAGGTACGAGAAACTGTCTACCGACCGTTCGGACTGCCGACTGTCATTCGCAAGCCCCGTTGGACTGCTGCTGCCCTGCAACCACATATACAACCAATATGTGCTGATTGACAACAGTGAGGAGAACTTGCAGAAGTTCGAGAAATCCGCAAGGAACATGCAGTCGCTCTCCAAGTACAGCCGTAGCAACAGCATCAACAAGGAGTGGATTGACCAATACTTGAACGAGGCACATTCCTACGGGCTGACCTCCGTCCGTGCCCACTTCAACATTATGGCGTGGAGTGACGATGCGGAGGAACTCAAGCGGATAAAGAACGATGTGGGAAGTCAGCTTGCAAGTATGGAGTGTATGCCGCGACACAACACCGTGGATTGCCCTACACTCTATTGGGCGGGCATACCGGGCAATGAGGCGGATTTCCCTGCCGAAGAGAGTTTCTACACCTTCACGGAGCAGGCGGTATGCTTCTTCACCGAAGAGACCAACTACCGCAGTTCACTCTCGCCGTTCGGTATCAAGATGGTGGACAGGCTGACAGGTAAGCCGTTGCACCTCGACATTTCGGACTTGCCGATGAAGAAGGGTGTTACGACCAACCGCAACAAGTTCGTGTTGGGCCCAAGCGGTAGCGGGAAGTCCTTCTTCATGAATCACCTTGTGAGGCAATACTACGAGCAAGGGACTCATGTGGTACTGGTGGATACGGGAAACTCCTATCAGGGCTTGTGCGAGATGATCAGACGCAAGACCGGAGGAAAGGACGGCATCTACTTCACCTATACCGAAGAGAATCCCATTTCGTTCAACCCGTTCTACACCGATGACTATGTGTTTGACGTGGAGAAGAAGGACAGCATCAAGACCCTACTGCTGACGCTATGGAAAAGCGAGAACCAGGAAGTGAGCAAGACAGAATCGGGGGAACTCGGTAGTGCCGTGAGCAACTATGTAGGGCGTATCCGTGCCGACCGCAGCATAGAACCATGCTTCAACACCTTCTACGAGTATATGCGTGACGTGTACCGCAAGGAACTTGAAGAGCGTGAAATCAAGGTGGAGAAAGCCGACTTCAACATCGACAACTTCCTGACCACACTACGGCAGTATTACAGGGGCGGAAGATATGACTTTCTGCTGAACTCGAAGGAGAACATCGACCTGCTCGGCAAACGGTTCATTGTCTTTGAGATTGATGCAGTGAAAGAAAACAGGGAACTCTTCCCCGTGGTGACCATCATCATAATGGAAGCCTTCATCAACAAGATGCGGAGACTCAAGGGTGTACGGAAGCAGTTGATTGTGGAAGAGGCTTGGAAAGCACTCTCTTCACCGAACATGGCGGAATACTTACGCTACCTCTACAAGACGGTAAGAAAGTATTTCGGTGAAGCGATAGTCGTGACGCAGGAGGTGGACGACATTATCTCCAGCCCTGTGGTAAAGGAGAGTATCATCAACAACTCCGACTGTAAGATACTGCTTGACCAACGCAAGTACATGAACAAGTTCGACCAGATACAGGCTCTGCTCGGACTGACGGAAAAGGAGAAGGCACAAATCCTTTCCATCAATATGGCCAACCACCCGTCAAGGCTCTACAAGGAGGTCTGGATTGGACTCGGAGGAACGCAGTCGGCTGTCTATGCCACGGAAGTGAGTATGCCGGAATACTTGGCATATACCACCGAAGAGAGCGAGAAGATGGAAGTGTACCAATTGGCGGAGAAACTTGGGGGCGACATTGAAGCGGCCATCAAGCAACTCGCCGAAAAGAGAAAGAACAAGAAGTAGAACAACAAAAAAAAGAAAGGACAATGAAAATGAATAGAAAGAATATGATATTGCTATGCGGCTGTATGCTCGGTATGGCAAGTGTACTGCTCCAATCGTGTGTGGAGGAAGAGGATTCCCGTTCTGCCTTGTGCGGTAATTGGGAAAGTGTAGGTAGCAAACCCGATGTACTGATATTCAAGGAGGGTGAAGCCTATAAGGTTACATTATTCAAGCGTAGCGGACTGAGCCGCAAGCTCACTCCCGAAACCTACCTTTTACAAAAGGAGGACAACGGTAACCTGTTTATGAATACCGGATTCCGTATTGATGTATCCTACAACAAGGCTACGGATGTACTGACCTTTTCACCCAATGGGGACTACACAAGGGTAAAATGCGATATTGATAACAGAAAATAGTATAAACCACTAAATCCAAAGTAAGATGAAAACAAAAGTGATTATGATGCTTAGTCTGTGCCTGCTGTTGGCGGGCAAGGCTAACGCCCAATGGGTGGTGACAGATCCTTCCAATCTGGCACAAGGTATCATCAATGCGACAAAGAATATTGTTCATACCTCTTCCACGGCGACCAATATGATAAACAACTTCAAGGAAACCGTAAAGATTTATGAGCAAGGAAAGAAATACTATGACGCATTGAAGTCCGTGAACAACTTGATTAAGGATGCCCGCAAGGTGCAGCAGACCATCCTGATGGTAGGTGACATTACTGACATCTATGTGAACAACTTCCAACTGATGATGCAGGACGAGAATTTCACCATCGAGGAACTTACAGCCATAGCCTACGGTTATACGAAGCTGTTGGAGGAAAGCAACGATGTCTTGAAGGATATGAAGAATGTGGTGAACATCACCACCATGTCGCTGACCGACAAGGAGCGTATGGATGTGGTGGACAGATGCTACAATAGCATGAAGCGTTACCGCAACCTTGTGAGCTATTACACGAACAAGAACATCTCGGTATCGTACCTGCGTGCAAGGAAGAAGAACGATATGGACAGGGTTATGTCTCTGTACGGAAGTGCCAACGAAAGATACTGGTAGCCTATGGAGTTTGAGAACCTTCACCAAGTGCTGCGCTCCCTCTATGATGAGATGATGCCGCTATGTGCGGATATGGCAGGCGTGGCGAAAGGCATTGCCGGACTCGGAGCCTTGTTCTATGTGGCTTACCGTGTATGGCAGTCGTTGGCAAGAGCAGAGCCTATTGACGTGTTCCCGATGCTCCGTCCGTTCGTAATCGGTTTCTGTATCATGTTCTTTCCAAGTATCGTGCTCGGTACAATAAACAGCGTCATGTCGCCCATCGTGCAGGGCACGAACCGGATGCTTGAGGGACAGACGCTGGACATGAACAAGTACAGGGAACAGAAGGACAAGCTGGAGTATGAGGCGATGATGCGTAACCCCGAAACGGCATATCTCGTGAGTAACGAAGAGTTTGACAAGCAGCTTGAGGAACTCGGCTGGTCGCCATCGGAGATGATAACCATGACGGGAATGTATATCGAAAGGGGTATGTACAATATGAAGAAGAGTATCCGAGATTTCTTCCGTGAGGTATTGGAACTGCTTTTTCAGGCATCGGCATTAGTGATAGACACCTTGCGTACCTTCTTTCTGATTGTACTCTCCATATTGGGACCGATAGCCTTTGCCATCAGCGTGTGGGACGGCTTCCAGAGTACACTGACCCAATGGATATGCCGATACATACAGACCTATCTGTGGCTTCCGGTGTCTGACCTGTTCAGCACCATACTTGCCAAGATACAGGTGCTGATGTTGCAGAACGACATCGTGGCGATGCAGACTGACCCGAATTTCTCCATCGAGGCAAGCAACGGTGTGTATATCGTATTCATGATTATCGGCATCATCGGCTACTTCACCATTCCGACAGTCGCCGGATGGATTATCCAAGCTGGTGGAATGGGCAGTTATGGTCGCAATGTGGGACAGGTTGCCAACCGTGCGGGCGGTATCGCCGGAGGTGTGGCAGGTGCTACGGTCGGAAATGTGGTAGGACGTGCAGGCAAACTGCTCAAATAACGGAATCATTAACCAATTAAAGAAAACAGTAAAATGGAATTCAAGTCATTGAAGAATATCGAAACGAGTTTCAGACAGATACGTCTGTACTCCATCATCTTCCTTGTACTGTGTTCGGTGGTTGTCGTGTGGAGCGTTTACAGCTCCTACGACTTCGCCGAGAAGCAGAGGGAGAAAATCTATGTGCTTGACGGCGGCAAGTCGCTGATGCTGGCACTCTCGCAGGACCTTTCACAGAACCGTCCTGCCGAAGCGAGGGAACACGTAAGACGCTTTCACGAGCTGTTCTTCACCCTCTCACCGGACAAGAGTGCCATCGAGCACAATGTGAAACGTGCCTTGCTGCTGGCGGACAAGAGTGCCTACAACTACTATTCGGACTTTGCCGAGAAGGGTTATTACAACCGTATCATTGCAGGCAACATCAATCAGGTGCTGAAGGTGGACAGCGTCGTATGCAACTTCGACACCTATCCCTATCAGGCAAGGACATATGCCAAGCAGATGATCATCCGTGCCAGCAATGTGACGGAACGCAGTCTGGTAACGACATGTCGACTGCTCAACTCCAGCCGAAGCGATGACAATCCTAACGGCTTCACGATTGAGGGCTTCACCATCATCGAGAACAAGGATTTGCAGACCGTCAAACGATAATGGCGTATGGGAAAAGGCAATGTAAGAAAAGATGCGTGGAGAATATTTTGGAAAATCCACGACATCAAGAAAAAGCTGGAGGAACATTTGAAAGCCCGACTTGACAGGCTGTCACCGAAAGCGAGGCTCGTTACCATCCTTACGATGTTCTCCGTATTCGCCGTGCTTGCCCTATACACCTTCGGTAAGGCGGTATATGACATCGGAAAGAATGACGGCAAAGAGATGGAGATTGAGCACATCCGACAGTTAGAGCTTGCTCCACCAAAAAGAAGTATCAACCAATTAAACAACAACTACAATGGAACAGAAAGAAGAGCAGAACAAGAATCCGGTAACTTCCACACAGACGGAAGAACCGAAGAAGGAGAAACAGCCCTTGACTGAGGCACAGCGACAGAAACGGAACAAACTGATTGTCTATCCACTGATGGGCCTGATGTTCATCGGTTCGATGTGGTGGATATTCGCACCGTCAGAGGAGGACAAACAAAAGGAGCTACAATCGCAGGGCTTCAATACCGAAATGCCGCTTGCCGATGGTACGGAAATCATCGGTGACAAGACAAAGGCTTACGAACTCGGAGAATTGGAGGCAAGGCAGCAGAGCCGTGAACGTGCGATGCAGGATCTTGGCGACATGTTCAGAAGCGAGACCGACAGCACCCAATCGGAGGATTACGACCTTATGAATCCCGGAGGTGATGAGGAAGAGCCGAAAGAGACCCCGAAAGTGCAACGGACGGTACAGTCCTCTGCCAATGCCTACCGTGACCTGAATACCACCTTGGGCAGTTTCTATGAGCAACCGAAGGACAATAGTATGGAGGTGGACGAACTGAAAGAGCGTATAGCCATGCTTGAAGCACAGCTTGAAAGCGGACAGAACACCAATTCCGCTATGGATGAGCAGATGGCACTGATGGAAAAGTCCTACGAGTTGGCCGCACGATATATGGGCGGTCAGAACGGACAAGCCGGACAAGTACAGGCGGTGGCGACACCCAAGCCGACAGTAAGGGCTACATCGGACAAGGCTATGGCAACACCCGTGAAGCAGGTGCATGAGCAGGTGGTATCTGCCTTGTCACAGCCGATGACCAACGAAGAGTTTGTCGCCGTCCATTCACAGGAACGCAACTACGGCTTCCATACGGCGGTGGGCAAGGCAACCGTGACGGACAAGAACACAATTTCGGCTTGTGTGTACGGAAACCAGACCATCACAGACGGGCAGGCGGTAAAACTTCGACTGCTGGAGCCGATGGCGGTGGACGACATGATAATTCCCCGAAATGCCGTGGTGGTAGGTGCCGGACGCATACAGGGCGAAAGACTCGGTATAGCAATTACATCGCTGGAGTATGAGGGAACGATCATTCCCGTTGAACTGATGGTGTATGACAGTGACGGACAGGAAGGAATCTTCATCCCGAACTCGATGGAGCTGAATGCTGTGAAGGAGGTTGCCGCCAATATGGGCGGATCACTCGGAAACAGCATCAATATCTCCACCGATGCGGGGGCACAGCTCGCCTCCGACTTGGGTAAGGGAGTGATACAGGGTACAAGCCAATATATCGCCAAGAAGATGCGTACCGTCAAGGTACATCTGAAGTCGGGATATAAGGTGATGCTCTATCAGGAGCGTGATTAAGACAGCAACATTTGAGAACAAAACAGAAAACAAACGAAAGAGAAAGAAACAACAAAAAATCAACCACTAAATCCAAAAGTAAAATGAAAAAGTATCTCATGATTTTTGCCCTCACGATGGGCATTGCAGGTGCAGCAAATGCACAGGTAGCCGATTCATCGGCAGTAGTGAACAACAATGTGGCGGAGGAGCTGACCTTGACAAAGGAGGTCTATCCCCAGCAGGAAGAGGACGGCGACATGTATCACGGACTGAGTCGCAAGCTGACATTTGACCGTATGATACCGCCTCACGGTCTGGAAGTAACTTATGATAAGACGGTGCATATCCTCTTCCCCTCGGAAGTGCGTTATGTGGACTTGGGTTCGCCCAATCTGATTGCGGGCAAGGCTGACGGTGCTGAGAATGTTATCCGTGTAAAGGCGACCGTAAAGAACTTCCATAACGAGACCAATATGTCGGTCATTACGGAGGACGGCAGTTTTTATACCTTCAATGTCAAGTATGCCGATGAGCCGCTTATCCTCAATGTGGAGATGAAGGACTTTATCCACGATGGCGAGGCTGTGAACCGTCCGAACAATGCTCAGGAAATCTATCTCAAGGAACTTGGTTTGGAGAGTCCGATGCTGGTGCGTCTGATTATGAAATCCATCCACAAGCAGAACAAGCGCGAGGTGAAGCACATCGGCTGCAAGCGATTCGGCATCCAGTACCTGCTGAAAGGTATCTACACACATAATGGGTTACTCTATTTCCACACGGAGATAAAGAACCAGAGCAATGTGCCTTTCGATGTGGACTACATCACCTTCAAGATTGTGGACAAGAAAGTGGCGAAGCGTACAGCCGTACAGGAGCAGATTATCCTGCCGCTCCGTGCCCAGAACTATGTGACTGTCGTACCGGGCAAGAAGAGTGAACGCACCGTGTTCACCATGTCCAAGTTCACCATTCCCGATGACAAGTGTCTTGTGGTGGAACTCTATGAGAAGAACGGAGGTCGCCATCAGTCCTTCGTGATTGAGAACGAGGATTTGGTATTGGCTCAGACTATCAACGAACTCAGCGTGAAGTAGTATGAAGAAGTACCTGATAATGTTTGTAGCGTTGCTTGCCCTTGTCGGGCAAGCCAACGCCCAACGATGCCTGCCGAAGATGAAGGGCATTGAACTGAAAGCGAATATGGCGGACGGATTCCACACCTCCGACAAGGACAATAGTGCTGGATACAGCTTCGGGGCGGCACTCTCATCCTATACGAAAGGCGGAAACAAATGGGTGTTCGGTGCGGAGTATCTGCAATGGCACAGCCCATACAAGGACATCCGCATTCCCGTGTCGCAGTTCACGGCTGAGGGTGGCTATTACTACAAGTTCCTCTCTGATGCACGCAAGATTGTATTCTTCTATATCGGAGCATCTGCATTGGCCGGCTATGAAACGGTGAATTGGGGCGACAAACTGCTGTTTGACGGTGCAACACTGCACGCAAGGGACAGGTTTGTATATGGTGGAGCCGTTACGCTGGATATGGAGATATACATTGCCGACCGTATAGCGTTGCTTGCCAACATCCGTGAACGCTGCCTTTGGGGTGGCGACACCAAGAAATTTCATACCCAATACGGATTGGGAATAAAGTTCATTATCAATTAAACACTGAAATGATATGGAAATACAAGATATAAGAAACGTGCCTGTTGAGAACTATTTGCAGGCTTTGGGATATGCTCCCGTAAGAAAGAGTGCCAATGAGTTGTTGTACCACGCACCTTACAGAGAGGACAGACGACCATCGTTCAGGGTGAATGTAGCCAAAGGGCTGTGGTTTGATTTCGGACTCAGCAAGGGAGGTGATATTTTCGACCTTGCAGGAGAGATTATCGGTAGCAGCGACTTCATGGTACAGGCAAGACACATTGCCGATACGCTCAATTCTCCGCTTCCGATGAAGGAGAACAACATGACCTTACTGAAGAAAGAGACGGTACATTACAAGATGGAGGATGTGGAGTTCATACCCATCTGGAGCAGGTTATTGATTAACTACCTCCGAGAGAGGAATATCCCGATGGAGGTTGCCTTGCCGAACTGTGAGGAGGTACGATACAAGGCTAACGGCAAGCAATACTTCTCCCTTGCTTTCAAGAATGTGAGCGGTGGTTACGAAATCCGTAACAAGTTCTTCAAGGGGTGTATTCCACCGAAGGACTATTCATTGATAGACAACGGTTCCAAGCATTGCAATCTGTATGAGGGTTATTTTGATTACCTGTCGGCTGTAACACTCGGACTGACTAACGGTGAAGACCAGCTCGTGCTGAACTCGGTAAACACACTCGGTAGAGTGATGGACAAGCTCGGAGAGTATGAGCAGATAAACTGTTACCTCGACAACGACAATGCCGGACGTAGGACGGTGGAAACACTACATAAGCATTTCGGGGACAAGGTAAAGGATTGCTCCGGATTGTATAAGGGAGAGAAGGACTTGAACGAGTATCTCCAAAAACTGACTATCGAATTATAAACGACTAAAAGAAGAACAATGATGAAAAGCATATTCAAGAAGTTAATGGTTCTCGGCTGTATGACAGCCGCAGTTTTCGGGTTCAGTTCGTGCGATGATGAGCTGGACATCCAACAGTCCTATCCGTTCACGGTAGAGATAATGCCCGTTCCGAACAAAGTGACAAAGGGCGAAACCGTTGAGATACGATGTGAGATGATTAAGGAGGGCGAGTTTGCCGAAGCACTCTATACCATCCGTTACTTCCAATTCGAGGGTGAAGGAACCTTGAAAATGGATAATGGCATAACCTTCCTGCCAAACGACCGCTATCTGTTGGAGAATGACAAGTTCCGATTGTACTATACTTCGGAGTGCGAGGAGGCACAGAACTTCATTGTGGTTATCGAGGATAATTTCGGAAATGCCTTTGAGCTGGAGTTTGACTTCAAAGATGACACACAGACCGAACAGGAAGAGACTGAGCAGGTAATGGAAGGAGGTGAAACAGCAAACGGGTAAGCCTATGGTAAAGAAGATTTGTATGCTGGTATGCAGCCTTATGATAACGGCAGGCAGTTTGTCGGCACAGGTGATCAGCGAACTGCCTCCGTTTGAAAGGGCGATTGCGGTTATCAAACACTTTGAGGGATTACATAACAAAACCGAACATTATCCGTATGTAGGATATGGGCATAAGGTATTGCCGGGCGAAAACCTTTCAACGGATATGACGGAAGAGGAAGCGGACAGGCTGCTGCGTTCCGACCTGATGAAACTTTGCAAGATGTTCAGCGGTTACGGACAGGACTCATTGCTCCTTGCCACACTTGCCTACAACGTAGGTGCTTACCGTCTGTTGGGCTACGGAGACCGACCGAAAAGCAGACTTGTTCGGATGTTGGAAGAGGGCGACCGGAACATCTATCGGGAATACATCACCTTCCGCAAGTACAAAGGAAAGGTAATCCCGTCTCTGGAGCTTCGCCGAAGAATGGAATTTGAGTTGCTGTATATCCCTTGATACCATATTGATGAGAGTATGTCAGTCCTCTGTATAACTAAATAGAGCGTATAACATACTCTCATTTCATTTATGTGAAGTTGTTTCTATTCTTTGAGTTCATTTGTTACTCTTTAAGCTGAGAAAAGTGTAACTTTGCAAAAGTTTTAAAATTCCTCTTATATAGATGGAGTGATATGGTTTAATTTGAAAGTTTTTTATAATAATGAACGAAACTGATATTATCATACGAGAATTAACTAATGAAGAGTTGAGTGCGAGAAAACCTTTTTCACATTTTGGATGGGAAGGGAGTGGAGCTTTTGCTTTTAATACTATCTCAGATGGCTATTGGGAGAGTGCGAAAATATTACTCAAAAAGATGATTGAAGAAAGTAACAATTTTGCTGTAGTAGATACACTAATATACCCTTTATTCTTCAATTATAGGCATTCTATTGAAACCTTCTTGAAACTATTATATTTCAATTATGGAGAACAAACAGACCAGGCTCGACAGGAGTTCTTGGAAATAGGTCATGATTTACAGAGTCTTTGGGCGAAATTGCGTCCCTTTTTGAATAAAGGTAAGAAGCACGTGGGATGTTCTGTTAATATAAATGCGATGGAACATTATATCAAGTCTATCAATTTTTTTGACCCTAATTCAATGGTTATGCGATATCCTATTGATAAGGATTTAACAGCAAATAAAGGTCAAGAGCTTCATTTTGATTTTATTCATTTTGGCGAACGTATGGATGAGCTATGTAATTCTTTAAGACAATTAAATTACGAATTGTCAAACCAAATGTTAGAAGAAGCATCATTAGAAGAACTTAATGCATATCTTGGTGTAGTTGAAAAATATCGTCCGCAAATAATGCACTTTCTGTCATTATTAAAAATAGATGTTGATAAAGAATCAGAAGAGGGCTTCAAAACCCATGACTTTTTAACTTTCATAGAGAATTATGAACCATCAGAAAAAGATAAATTTCTCAATGATTGTGAGTCTGACCTACTCATTCTTTTAGATAATCTATTTTATGCGGGACGAACAGTTAATTCATGTGAAATTAGATTGTCAATTTCTGCTGTTACTAAACAAAAAGAGTTTGTGAAGTTGTGTTATCAGTTGTTGGATAGTAATAAACTTCGTTTTGGAACAGAGCCTCAAGAATGGCAAATCAACATTGAGAGTAAAACTTCTTCTGCACTATTCAACGGAATATCTACAGCACTTTCTATTATAGATTTACTACCTATTGAAAATTAGGACTTGGGTTTCTTTGCTACTTTCTTTGTCCGCCTTCCCCTGCTCACCGAAAGAAAGTAGCGGGCGGAAAAATCCGCCCGATGTTCAGAAGTGGGTGCGTAATCCCGTAACCTCCGTAAATAGACTTTGCAACCTATCAAAGTAGATACCTTCATACTTGGCAATGTCCTTAACTTTGACCTCAAAGGTCTTTTTACTGAATGTCTTGCGGTAGAAACGCAAGTTATAAAGGTCTGCACCTCCATCGTAGATGATGTCAAGTCGGTTTGCCGATGTCTTGTTTCGGGCAAGGTTCATACGGAGTCCGTTGCCCATATCTGTCAATTGCTTGCTACCCGTAAAGGCTACAAAGCGTCTGCCACCCAACTGCATTAAAATTGTCTGTGCTATCATAATCCATAATTTTGATTGTTCATAACTCTATCTGTGTGTAAATGGGGGTGTTCTTTCCTAACCATTCCTTTACACATTCCATATTATACTCCGATGTGATGATAGCCGTATGTCCGTCTATCGCTGTAAATCGGGTGCTTTCGTAGCCGTCTATCCACTCTTTGAGGGTTGATACTCCCCAAGACTGCGTATCGCTGAACATTTCATTCAATGCTCGGATAGGTTCAGCGAACACGACTTTCATTGTCTGATATATAGGTTTGTTCATTGCTTGCTCTCTTTCTTGTTTAACCATAAGTTGCGTTTCTCTCTGCATTGCTCCAAAGTGTGTGCTACCGTTGAGAACAGTTCTCCGTCCGTATGGCGGTAATCGTATTGTATCATCGCCTTTCTCGGTCTGCAACCGCTGTAGTACTTCTCATATTTCTCCGTACCCAATGCGGTACAGGTGCTTACTCCGTTGATTGTCATTCGGCTTGTCATAGTCATTTGTTTTTAGGGGTTACACTTACAATTTCCTTTGTCGGATAGTTGGGAAAGCGGTGCTTCACTCTTTCGGGTAATGTGCAGAACACATTGTAACCTGCTGTAATACCGCAAAACCTTCTTACCTTTTCTCTCGCTTCTTGCTCTGAATTGGCGGTTATCTCATACTCTCCCGATATGATAAATTGTACATTGACTTTATATGTATCCATAACCATACGATTAAAATTCAACTACTAAAATCCGATGTTCCATAAGTTTTGAGGGGTCACTCACCTTTCGCTGTTTGAGCCAAAAATGGTGCTTGCCAAAGCCGTAGGCGAACATACCTTTCAGACTTGTATTCTTGTGGAAATGGTCTATCACCTCTCGGAGTTCCTTTTCATCCCTTGCCAATACAATTGCATTGACAAGGTTGATGAACAAGGTCGGTATTTGGTCATACCATACATTGATTAAATTCTCTATCTTCACTTCCATAATAATGCTGTTTTAGTGGTTACTACTTATGCTACCATCCGCTTGCGGATAAGTTTCATATTCTTGTTTACAAGGCTTACAATGCGGTCGTGGTGTTCGGTGTTCTTGTTACATACACCTCTGCTCTGTACGACTTTCATCTTCTTGAGCGAAATCTCAATCGTTTCAATGCGTTTGCCGTCAATGGTTGCCGAAAGGATTAGGGAGTCGGCTTTCAGATAGTATTCGTTGGAGAATACACAATGGTGCATTGCCACTCCTTCCTCTGCAAACTCGTTCACACTCTCCAACACTCGTACTTGGATTGTACCATCTGTAAAGAAAATACCGAAGAACTTGCCTTTGAGTTCACGATACTTGTTCTCGTTCTCAATAGCTTTTGCCCGTGCCTTTGCCAATTTCTCCCTCTCTATTCTCTCATTCTTCTTGCGTACCAATCTGTCGTGTTCCGCTTTGAGGTCTGTCGGGCATACATATTTCGGGCTGTTCGTGTCCTTGCCGAAATATCGGAGTAGGTCTATATAATCTCTCCACATAGATGCGTCTGTAATGGTGTAGCCGTTACGGATACAGATTTTAATGCTTGCCCAATAGTCTTCCAACTTGAAATGGGTGTTGATAGAGTAACGCAATACGGCAATCTGACCGGCTTTCAGCAAGGTTTCTTGCTTGCTGTTTTTGAGGATAGCCGTAAAGAGGTCAAAAGGCGAAAGGTTATGCAGACTGCCATTAAAGCCGTTGCGTTTCAGTTCGGGAATGATACGCATTTTAGGATAGGTGCAATATGGATTGATGTCGTATGCTCGGTGTTGATTGTTGGTGCGTATCTCCATATCGCTGTCCAAGTACCAAACATCATAGTAGAAGATACTCATACAACGCAATCGGGCAATGGTCTCGGTCTTGCCATTGGGTGCAATCCACCTTTGCACAACCTCCTTGATGGAGTATTCAGCCGATTGTCCGACCTTGCGGTACATCTTTGTACTGAAGTAACGGAGTACCTGGTACTGCTTGCAAGTGGTGATAATGCAGAAGTATTCCATTTCTCTGAACACTCTCTTTCGGGTATCCAACATTTCCAACTGCTTGCCACAATGAGGACAAGTACAACCGCAAATGCTCTCCGCCAAATGGTGCTCACTCTTCCATTGGTGTCCACACTCCAAACAAGTGATGATACCTTTCTTTGTTCTGTGTGCATAGTGCTTGAAACAATGTTCAAATGCGTATGCTCGTTGTACCTTTGATAACTTGGGCAATCTCTTGGATAGTTGTGCTATCTCTTTCTGTATGCGTGTTCTCGGTTTCATAATCAAAAGTCAAATAATGAGGGTTGAACATTGGTTGCTTTCTCTGCTGGCTTTGCCTTCGGTTTGTTGCGGTCTTGCATCTTCCGTAACTCGGCTTGTTGGTACTGCTCAATGGCTTTCTGCCTTGCCTCCTTCTTTTCTTCTTCGGTCAAGTCGGTATGCACATTGGAGATAATTCTGCACTGCGGAGGGTTGCCCACCTCAATCTCATTCTCATCATAGTAGTGTACCGCCATACCGAAGATTTCATCATCATCAAAGCCGTTCATTCCGCTTTTATGCACCTCGCAAATGATGTACTTGCAACATTCGTCTATGCTCTTGTTAGGGTTGGCAAACAAGGGTGCAAAGAGTTCATCGGTTGCTGCTCGGTATTCCAAATAGTTCTGAATAGCCGTCTTGAATGTATCTGTTCCTTTTCCGTTCATAATGCTCTTGTGTTAGGGTTAAATGGTTGCTTTCAAAATCTCAATCAAGTATTGTGGATTGACCTCAAAGAATAGGAAGCCGATAAAGTCCTTTCGTGCGTCCTTGTTCAACTCTTGGTACAATTCCTTGAAACTGCTGATGTTGCCGTTGATGTAGGTCTCAACCATATACTCGAAGATGTTGTCCACCTCGTAGAACTTGCACTGCTGTGATACGCTCTTGTTTCTTCTCTTTGCCATAGTCGTTGATGTTTAGAGGGTAAGTAACCAAAGAATTAAGCCGATAAAGCCGACCACCGAAACAAGGAGTACGATGAAGCCGATTGCCATTCGGTAAACTCCGTTAATAATCTCTTTCACGATGTGCCATACAATGCCCAACACCCAAAGTACAAGGGTAAGGATTGCAGTTGCCATAACTTGCAAAGGCTGTCTGATGTCCATTGTTGTTGTCATATCCGTTTGATTTTGATTTTTTTATTTATGCGGATCTGAGAGCTGAGGGAGTTGAGTTTCTACTGAACTATCTGCCACTCGTTTATCCGACATTTTTTTTATGCGTCTTCTTGTCGCATCGGTCGTTTTCGTTTCTGTGGCTATCAAAGGTGTAGGGATTAGCGATTGCAAGGATTTTCGGAAAAATACTACCCGTAGGTGTGGAGATTTTTGCGGAAAACAGGAGGCTTGTCCTTGCTATCGGGTTAAAATCCCGGAAATACCTTCGCCACCGAAACGGGAATGACCTGCTGATGCGGATATGAGAAGACACGAATGGAGGTAAACGAAAACTATGGCAGATTCAAATAGAAAAGAATATCCGGCTTAGACGGCTAAAAAGATAGGAACTTGCTCATAAGCGAAAATAGAAATGTGTTTTCACGTCTTTGTCGGAAGCCTGCTTTTGACAGAAACGGGAAGACTTTTTCCTTCGCTTATGTAATCATCGGAGTTTGGTTGTCAGCATTTATGCCGACAACGGAGCTATGATGCTGGAAAGAAAATTTCGTAGGAGGAATATGGTAAAGCCTACCTCTTTACACAGCCGAATAAAAACAAGTATCTCCGCCTGCTAACGGTATGTTCTCATACCATCAGCAAACGGAGATATTTGTTTCGGTTGTGTCATAAGTCCGATGGGTGTTTGTCTGGATTCATTCAGGTTACACTTATCGGACTGCCAACAATGGCTTTACCTAAAATGCGGGTAGAACGGAAATTTTCTTTGAGAGTTTTTTGTGAAATGAGAGAATATAAGTACCTTTGCGATACAGAAAGAGTTATTTGAAGTTATGCAAAACGCAGAAGACCAAAACACTCTGTATATTGCTAATTCGTAACCCAATACATATTCAACCAAAAGGTCGTCATTCATTCTCAATAATTTAGACCTTTTTCGTAACTTTAAAATACAAAGATAAGAATTTTACTTTTTTCTTTCCTTATGGAGATAGTAGAATATGAAGAGAGAAGTCGTAAAATAGAATAAATAATGCTATATTTGCGTACAAATATAGAAATACAGCAGTTTTATGAACGATTTGAAGCATCTCTTTTTGCTTATTGTTTCTCCCGGGAAGACATGGCAAAAAATGGATAAAGTGCCGTATGCGACACAAATATTTTTGAATCAATTCCTATATCCGCTTATGGGAATAACTGCGATAGTATCCTTTTTAGGACATTTTTTTAACGATGCTTCTTTACCAAGAGCCTTGCAGTTGGCAATCGTGGAATTTGTGAAATTTTTTGCCGGCTTCTATGCTCTTGTATATGTAATGAAAATTTTTTCGACTTACATGTTGGAGGTTTTGCAACCTGAGTCTCGTATAAAACGTTTTGTCGGATACACATTGGCATTGTATATGTTGTTTGATATTTCCATTTTTGTTATCCGATTGTTTATAGAACTTCCGTCTATAGTTGATTTTTTACCCCTTCTGTTAGCCTATGTGATTTGGAACAGTCAAAGGTATATGGAAATTCCAGATCAAAAAAATATTTTATACGTAGTGGCTACAACCATATTATTTCTTGTTATACCTTTGTCCATTCAGAAACTGTTGTACTTTTTGATGCCCGGATTGATTTAATTAGTATAGAAATGAAGTTACCACAAATAAATATAAAAAATAAGAGGGCGAGTTTCGATTATGAATTGCTCGATACCTTTCATGCGGGAATTGTGCTGTCTGGAACTGAAATAAAGTCAATTCGGTTGGGTAAGGCCGGGCTGACGGACTCTTTTTGTTACATCAATAATGGAGAAATCTGGATAAAAAATATGTATATAGCCGAGTATTTCTATGGTTCTTATAACAATCATTCTTCTCGGCGAGACAGAAAGCTTTTATTAACTCATAAAGAAATTCAGAAAATAGAGAGGGCTGCCAAAGAATCGGGGTTTTCAATAATACCGACACGAGTTTTTATTAATGAGAAGGGATTGGCAAAAGTGGTTATTGCTATCGCTAAGGGTAAAAAAGAATACGATAAGCGAGATTCGATTAAGGAGAGAGAGGATAAACGGCAAATGGATCGAATGTTTAAGCGTTAGTCGCTCTCTTGCAGATAATTAATACTTTGTTGTCATTCGATAGGGTTGTGGCGAAAAGATATAAATCACCTCCGTCCTTGGTCTTTAACTTTTTCTGTAATTCTGCTGTGGTTAGGGGAAAATTACGTGTCGATAGGTTTGTCTGAGGATATTTCGTTTTGATATCTTTTATATTTTTCGAATTGAATGTAACTGTTTCTATGATCTCAAATTTCCGTCCCGGAAAATTAGAGATGTAGTTGTCCGAAGTATATAAATGGCTATTGGTTTGTAACTTTTCTATGTTATATTCAATAGCGATAGATTTATAAGCTCCTGCTTTGAGTATAGATGTGTTGGGCTCATAGAGGTATTTCTTTATACTTTTACAAAAAGTCGAGTAGGGAAGGCCTTTTTCTTGTTTTATTCCAAACGTGAAATCCGATATATTGTCAAAAGAATTGATTTGTATACAATGAATAATCGTATCTCGATCACTCGATTTTTCCGACTCGGTATCGATGACTAATAATAATTCCTTACATTCGTTTTTTACGGATACAACATGTACCTCTGAAATATCTGGTAAGAGAGAAAGGGTAGCTGTTATATCGACCATAGGAGATACCTTTATTATGATACGTTTCCCGCATTGGAAAAGTATAGGCATAAGCTCTATTACATTAGGCTCACATTCGTCGATAGCGAATATCCGTTTATTGCAGGAGCCTCTTCTCGCAGGATCGATATATATATTTTGAAAATGTCGATCGTTATTTTGTAGAAAGTTTATGCAGTCGTCGTGCGTAACGGTTATGTTATCGGTACATAAGTTTTTAAAGTTTTGTTTTGCCGCTCGGCAATATTCGGCTAATTGCTCCACATAAACTACGTGATCTGATTTTTGAGAAAAAAAGAAACTGTCTACACCTAAGCCTCCGGTCAAATCGACAGTATCTCCCGGAATTATCAAATTTTGCTTATATCGTGCGGTCAGTTCCGAGGAACATTGTTCTGTCGATAGAATAGATGGGAAAACAATATTCATGTTTGAAGCCCATGTAGGTAGCTTGTCGCGTATCTTTTTACGGGCTTCGATTTGTTGAATGGCCCAAGCTACATCAAAATCAGCTTGGATATTTTTCAACCGTAACTTATTAGTATCAAAATCAGAATATTCTAAAATAAAATCCTGAATAGATTTTTGGTACATCATATTTACAAATATACAAATTATATATCGAATTAAAGAGTTTGTGGAGGATATATTATTATTTGAATTAAATTTGTCCTATAATTTGTATTATGTTAAATAAAATATTAGAGATATTAATTTAATAAAATGAAAAACAGCTATTTATATACTTACAAGAAATCCGGTTCACATTTCATGTGACCGGTCACATGAAATGTGAACCGGATTTCCCTATGAATTATCTATGCAATGCGAAAATTATTGACCTTCAATAGCTTTTAATTTTTCTGCATCGTTCAAATTATAATAGATATTACGTAATGCATATTTATAGTCGGGTTCGTCCGGTTTCAATTCATATGCTTTTTCGTAATAAGGACGAGATTTCTCAAACAAAGGAAGAACTTCTTTTTCTCTTGCTTCCGTATATTTCGCATTGTCTGTTATCGTGCTGATTTCATTATTTTTTTGAACAGCCAGATTAAAATAAACACGTCCTATGCTGCCCAAAGCATCGGCATAAGATGGATTTATGGAGATTGCCTTCTCAAAACATTCTATGGATTGATCGTACTTTTTCTGGGATTCATACAGATTTCCTTTTACATTCCAATATTCTGCATTGTTAGGTTCGTCGGCCAATACAGATTCGAGTGTAGCTATGGCTTCATCGTATTTCCCGCTAAATATATAAAGATTGATCAACTTCAATGTGTAGGTATTCTCTTTCTGCATTTTGGTATTTCCGTTCTCGTCTTTCACTTCAACCATTTCGTTTTTGAATAGTTTTTCACCTTCTTGAAGTGTTTTAATCAGATTGGCCGTATCTTGTGTCATCTCATATTCATATACGAGATATTTATAGATATCGTTTTGATTGTATCCATTTCCTTTTGCTTCGTTCAACGCTTTTATGGCTAATGTAGTATCATTGGTTTGAAGTGCTGCCAGTGCCCTGTTAAATTCTAAAATAGCCAGAGTTGAATCTGCCGGAAGGCCTTCTTTTTCGCCTTTCATGATAGACATCTTAGGAATATTTAGATAGATACCCCACACATCGTATGCTTTTTTATACTCTTTTTGTGTGAAATAATAAACTCCTGCATTGGCATATCCATCGATGTTTTGTTTTAATGTTTTTCTTATGTCTTTGACATATCGGGGTTTGATTTTCCCTTTTTCGTTGGGCAAAGTGTCTAATGCGATGGCTTGAAGAAAATATTCATAACTTTTTACTAACGCATCATACATTGGTCCGTCACCGTCTTTCAATGTCATTCCCAATGTTTTCTGAACATTGTCTTTTTCAAAATAAGAGTTTTCTACAAATCCCGCAACATACCAAGTTTTGGCATCGTCCTTAGTTTCTGGATTTGTTAGTGCTCCTTTAATATTATCACGGGCTTCCTGAAAGTTGGGTTTTTCCATTTTAGCTTCGCTAAATGCCCTATTTACAGCTTTCTTTTGACCAAATGCGCAAATGATAGAAAGCAGTAATACTACCGTTAATGTTGTTTTTTTCATTGCGTTTTTATTTTAAAAATTAATTATATCTAAATTTATTCGGCAACTTCGGTTACGTTATCGTCTTGTAAGTTTTCATCGACACTTTCTGATAAAACTTTGCAAACCGATGCTATTTCATCGTTACGTTTTTCCAAGTTTATTAATCTTACACCCTGTGTTGCCCGTCCCATGACTCGTACGTCGGCTACTTTCATTCGTAGAGTAATGCCCGATTTGTTTATGATTACCAAATCATTTTCATCTGTTACGCATTTAATCGCTACCAAACAGCCTGTTTTATCGGTAATATTCAGCGTTTTTACGCCTTTCCCTCCTCGGTTTGTTATCCGATAATCTTCTATAAGAGAGCGTTTTCCATAGCCTTGCTCCGAGACAACCATGATGGTTTCTTTTTCGGGATCGTTTACACAAATCATTCCTACCACTTCGTCGCCATTATTGTCAAGGGTCATACCCTTTACACCTGTTGCATTACGACCCATTTCGCGTACTGCACTTTCATGGAATCGAATAGCGCGACCGTTTTTGTTGGCGATAATTATTTGACTGTCTCCCGTGGTGAGACGCACTTGTATAACTTGATCGTCTTCCCGAATCGTAATCGCGTTTACTCCGTTCTGTCGAGGACGCGAATAGGCTTCAAGTTTTGTCTTTTTTATTACACCTTTACGCGTACAGAATAGTAAGTTATGAGACATATTGTATTCGGGGTCTTGTAATTTTTTTACCCGAATGAATGCGTTTACCTTGTCGTCGGACTCTATATTGAGCATATTTTGAATGGCTCGTCCCTTTGAGTTTTTAGCACCTTCGGGGATTTCATAGACTTTCAGCCAATAGCATTTACCCTTTTGGGTAAAGAACAACATATAATTGTGCATTGATGCCGGATAGATATACTCGATGAAATCTTCTTCACGAGTATTGCTTCCTTTTGCTCCGACTCCTCCTCGATTTTGAGCACGGAATTCGGACAGAGGGGTCCGTTTGATATATCCCATGTGCGATATGGTGATAATCATTTCGTCGTCGGCATAGAAATCCTCAGCATTGAACTCTTCCGAAGAATAAATGATTTCTGTTTTACGTTCGTCGCCATACTTCTCTTTTATTTCGAGAAGCTCGTCTTTTACCACTTTCATACAAACAGACTCATCGGCGAGAATTTCTTTGTAATAGGCAATCATTTTTTCCACCTCGGCGTATTCGTTTCTCAGTTTGTCTTGATCCAAACCGGTCAACTGTCCAAGACGCATATCTACGATGGCCTGAGCTTGTTTTTCGCTCAACGAGAATCGTTCCATTAAACGTGTCTTGGCTTCTTCACGAGTCCGTGATGACCGAATCAGTTTAACGACTTCGTCTATGTGATCGGATGCAATGATAAGTCCTTCAAGAATATGCGCCCTTTCTTCGGCTTTCGCCAGATCGAAACGAGTGCGACGAATAACGACTTCGTGGCGATGATCCACAAACGCCTCTAACAGTTGTTTTAGATTTAGTGTTTGAGGACGCCCGTTTACCAAAGCAATATTATTGACACTGAAAGAGGATTGCAAGTCGGTCATTTTGAATAGTTTATTTAAAATAACGCTTGCATTGGCATCTCGTTTTACTTCGATAACGATTCTCATTCCGGCTCGGTCGGACTCATCGTTGATGTTGGAAATGCCTTCTAACCGTTTTTCTTCCACCAAATCGGCGATTTTCTTAATCAATTCCGACTTATTGACGGCATATGGTATTTCAGATACGACGATGGTCTCCCGCCCTGTGGAGCTGTCTACTTCAATCTCGGCTTTTGCCCGAATTACAATTCGGCCCCGTCCTGTTTCGAAAGCATCTTTTACCCCTGCAAAACCATAAATAATACCTCCTGTGGGGAAGTCGGGAGCCTTGATATATTGCATTAGGTCTTCCACCGTCAATTCTCTGTCGTCGATTAGGGCGACAGAAGCATCTATACATTCCGACAGGTTATGAGGGGGCATATTCGTTGCCATACCCACAGCAATACCCGAAGCTCCATTGACTAGTAAGTTGGGAATTCGGGTCGGCAAAACAGTTGGCTCTTCTAATGTGTTATCGAAGTTTGGAGTAAAATCGACCGTATCTTTTTCAATATCTCGAAGCATCTCTTCTGCGATACGAGAAAGGCGAGCTTCGGTATAACGCATAGCAGCAGGGCTATCGCCGTCGACAGACCCGAAGTTGCCTTGCCCATCTACCAAAGGATAACGTAAAGACCAGGGTTGCGCCATACGCACCAATGCAAAATATACCGACGAATCGCCATGCGGGTGATATTTACCCAGCACATCTCCCACGATTCTTGCTGATTTCTTATAAGGCTTATCCGATGTGTTACCCAATTTGTCCATACCGAACAAAACTCTGCGGTGTACCGGTTTAAAACCATCTCTTACATCGGGTAAGGCACGAGCTACAATCACCGACATAGAATAATCGATGTAGGCCGATTGCATCTCTTGTTTGATGTCTATTTTTAAAATTCTATCTTGATCAATCATTTATTTTGATGAAAATTGGTTATACAAATTATGCTGTTTAGCGTACAAAGATAACCATTTTTTGAAAAATCGAGATACCAAATTCAAGAAATAATCTTTTGTGAATAGGAATTTCCGGCATATTATTTGTTATATATAATAAACTAATAAATACCCGCCATTATTTGGCTTAAAGGTGGTATATTTGCTAAATCAATAAAAGGAGACAGATTGTTTATGGAAAGAAACTTCTCACAACATGTTAAGGAAATTCTCGGTTATAGCCGGGAAGAGGCTGAACGCCTTCAAAATTCCAACATTGTTCCCGAGCATTTATTGTTAGGAATTATACGTGACGGCGCAAATCGTGCTGTCGATGTATTGGTCGGGCTCGGAGCTTCCCTCCGAACACTGAAAAGTTCATTGGAAAATGAACTGTCCGCTTCCAATAATCACATGGAACAAACGAATGAGTTGACTATTAGTAAAAGCACAGATAGAGTTTTAAAGATGAGTATGCTTGAAGCTCGATTTATGAAAAGTTCGGAGACCGACACCGAACATTTATTGTTGGCTATATTGAAAGAACCGGACTCTTCTGCTGCAAAGATTTTAAACACGAATGACATAACTTATGACGAAGTGGCAGCTTTTTTAAAAGGTAATGAGAAGCCGGATTTCCCTTCGCCGAGCATGGGCGCCGGATTTACGGACGATGATGACGACGAATTGGAGGAAGACCGAAATTATCGGAGGGAACAGCAAAGCGGAAATAGTACGACTGCTCAGCGTAGTAATAATGAAACACCCGTATTGGACAACTTTGGGACCGATATGACAAAGGCTGCCGAAGAAGGTCGGCTCGACCCTGTTGTCGGACGTGAAAACGAAATTGAACGATTGGCACAAGTATTGAGCCGAAGAAAGAAGAATAATCCGGTTCTTATAGGGGAACCCGGTGTAGGAAAATCTGCGATAGTAGAAGGTCTTGCTTTGAGAATCGTGCAACGTAAAGTGTCGAGGGTGCTATTCGATAAGAGACTTGTCTCTCTCGACATGGCCTCGATTGTAGCAGGAACAAAATATAGAGGACAATTCGAGGAGCGTATAAAAGCAATTCTAAATGAGTTGTCGAAGAATCCGAATATTATTTTATTTATCGACGAGATTCATACTATTGTCGGTGCAGGTGGAGCCACAGGGTCTCTTGATGCTGCCAATATGTTAAAACCGGCTCTTTCGCGGGGAGAGATTCAGTGTATCGGTGCTACAACACTCGATGAATATAGGAAAAATATAGAAAAAGATGGTGCTTTGGAACGTCGTTTCCAAAAGATTATGGTCGAGCCTACAACTCCCGAGGAGACTCTGCAAATTCTCAATAATATAAAAGGTAGGTACGAGGATCACCATAATGTCACCTATACCGATGATGCATTGGAGGCGTGTGTCAAATTGACAGACCGTTACATAAGTGACCGTAATTTCCCGGACAAAGCCATTGATGCATTGGACGAAGCCGGGGCGCGAGTGCATGTTTCTAATATTATTGTCCCCAAAGAAATCGAAAGTTTGGAGGCTCAAATAGAGACTTGCCGGGAAGATAAAATAAATGCTGTTAAATCCCAAAACTATGAGCTTGCGGCGAGTTTTAGAGACAAGGAAAAAGAATTGCAACTTTCCCTTGAATCGGCGAAAGCAAACTGGGAAAGGCAGATGCAACAACATAGAGAGATTGTCAATGAGGAAAAGGTTGCCGAAGTTGTCGCTATGATGACTGGTGTCCCGGTGCAGCGTATCGCACAAGCTGAGGGAAATAAACTTTTAGCTATGTCGGGAGAGTTGAAACGCGAAATTATCGGGCAAGATGATGCTGTCGATAAAATTGTAAAAGCGATACAGCGAAATCGTGTAGGATTAAAGGATCCGGGGAAACCTATCGGCACTTTCATGTTTTTGGGCCCTACGGGTGTGGGTAAGACTCATTTAGCAAAGAAATTGGCCGAATACTTATTTGACTCGAAAGATGCTCTTATCCGAATAGACATGAGTGAATATATGGAGAAATTTACTGTGTCCAGACTGGTCGGAGCCCCTCCGGGATATGTGGGATATGAGGAAGGAGGACAGTTAACGGAGAAAGTGAGACGCAAACCCTATTCGGTTGTGCTGCTCGATGAAATAGAAAAGGCTCACCCCGATGTCTTTAATCTATTGTTGCAAGTCTTGGACGAAGGGCGCCTAACCGATAGCTTGGGGCGCAGAATCGATTTTAAGAATACGATTCTGATTATGACATCTAATATCGGTACGCGTCAATTAAAGGATTTTGGACAAGGAGTAGGATTCTCGACTAATACTGTTTCGGAAAAGGATTATTCGAGGGGTGTTATACAAAAGGCGTTGAATAGAGCTTTCTCCCCCGAATTTTTAAATCGTATCGACGATATTGTAATGTTCGACCAATTGGATAAAGAATCTATTTTCAAAATTATCGATTTGGAACTAAGCGGATTTTACAAACGGGTGGAAACACTGGGTTATCATCTGACTATTACCGACGATGCCAAAAACTTTATTGCCGAAAAGGGGTATGATATTCAGTTCGGAGCACGACCTCTAAAACGGGCCATACAGAAATACCTCGAAGATGAACTTGCCGAAATGATTATTCGGGCGACGGTTCAAGAAGGTGATACTATTGTCGTTGATTTCGATAAGGAGAATCAGAAGATCGTGTCTTCGATTCATAATTCCCAAACGAAATGACAAATAATAGTCGAATAAGTCAAAATGTCAGACTCTCTGAGTCTGGCATTTTTTTTGAAAAATCATAGTCAGAAATTTAAATGATAAAAATATACAATTATGCAAAAAGGTACAATTGGGGTTACAACCGACAATATCTTCCCCGTCATTAAAAAATTTTTGTATAGCGACCATGAAATATTTTTAAGGGAGCTCGTTTCTAATGCTGTGGATGCCACTCAGAAATTGAAGACATTATCTTCTTTTGGCGATTTCAAAGGTGAGTTAGGCACGATGAATGTCACAGTGTCGATTGATAAAAATAAAGGGACGTTGACTATATCGGATCGCGGGATAGGAATGACAGCCGAAGAGATAGACAAATATATCAATCAAATTGCTTTTTCGGGGGCCGAAGAGTTCTTGGAAAAATATAAAAATGACGCGAATGCCATTATCGGGCATTTCGGGCTGGGATTTTATTCTTCTTTCATGGTTTCCAAAAAAGTAGAAATACGTACATTATCCTATAAAGAAGGAGCCCAAGCAGTCATGTGGAGCTGCGATGGTTCTCCGGCTTACGAGATGACCGATATTGAAAAGAGCGAACGGGGAACAGATATTATTTTATATGTCGATGATGACAATAAGGAATTCCTTGAAGAACAACGTATCGAGACCCTGTTGAAAAAATATTGTCGTTTCTTGCCTGTTCCCGTTGTGTTTGGAAAAGAACAAGAATGGAAAGACGGGAAATATGTCGATACAGACAAGGATAGGGTCATTAATGATATGGAGCCTGCATGGACTCGGAAGCCGACAGATTTGACCGATGAAGATTACAGGAAATTCTATGCCGATCTTTATCCGGGAATAGATGAACCCCTGTTTTGGATTCATTTGAATATCGACTATCCGTTTAAGTTGACGGGGATTCTTTATTTCCCGAAAATCAAAAACAATATCGATATCAATCGATACAAGATACAATTATATTGCAACCAAGTATTCGTTACCGATTCGGTAGAGGGTATCGTTCCTGATTTCTTAATGCTTTTACAGGGTGTGATTGATTCACCCGATATTCCGTTGAATGTTTCTCGTTCATATCTGCAAAGCGATTCTAATGTAAAGAAAATATCGGGGTATATCACTAAAAAGGTTTCAGAGCGTCTGCAAGAGATATTCAACAGCGATCGCAAACAGTTCGAGGAGAAATGGGACGATTTGAAAATCTTCATCGAATATGGTATGCTGTCTGATGAGAAATTCTACGAGCGTGCTCAGAAATTCGTATTATTGAAAGATACGGAGGATAAATATTATACGCTCGATGAATATAAAAAACTGATAGAGGGCAACCAAACCGATAAAGACGGACAACTCGTTTATCTGTATGCCACTGATAAGGAAGCACAATACAGTTATATCGATACGGCTGTATCAAGAGGTTATGATGTGCTATTGATGAACGGACAGCTGGATCCTCATTTCATCGGTATGTTGGAGCAGAAATTAGAGAAAAGCCGTTTCGTGCGCGTGGATAGCGATCTGATTGATAAACTAATCAAGAAATCGGATACAACTTCAAATACAGCTCTCGATGAGCAACAGCGCGATATGATGACTTCTGTTTTCAAATCGCAGATCCCTGCTATGGAGAAAAGCGATTTCTTGGTTATGTTCGAGCCCGTAGGTGCGACTGCTCAACCTATCGTTATTACGCAAAATGAATTTATGCGTCGTATGAAAGATATGGCTGCTATACAATCAGGAATGGCTTTCTATGGGGAGCTTCCCGATAGCTATAACCTCATAGTGAACACAGATCACCCTCTTTCGCAAAAGGTTATTGCTGATACCGAAAGTGCTTGTAAGAGTGAATTAACTCCTATATTGGACGAGCTGAAAACTGTCAATGAAGAAATCGAACGGTTACAAGAGGCAAAAAAAGATAAAAAGGACGATGAAATTCCCGTAGCAGATAAGGAGGCTTTGAAGCATGCTGAGGAAAAGGCAAAAGAATTGAGAGCAAAGGAATCGGATATATTGAAGACTTATGCCGATCAGACACCTTTGGTTCGTCAGTTGGTCGACTTGGCTCTGCTTTCCAATAATATGTTGAAGGGAGAGGCTCTGAGTAAATTTATCAAACGGTCGGTTGAAATGCTCTAACAAGCTATACAGATATAAAGTAACGCTTTAATATCTGTTCGCAAATATAATATTAAACTGATACTTTAATAGCGAATATGGATTGTATTAGATAGCACAATCCATATTCGCTATTTTTATACTATTGATAATAAATTAATTACAAATCAAACCACCGATAAGCTCTTTTACGGATGCAATGTTGTTCCTATCGAGATATTCGTCTATTCCGTTCGCTATTTTTTCAGTTATTTGAGGATCTATGAAGTTAGCTGTTCCGACCTCTATGGCAGATGCACCGGCCAATATAAATTCAACGGCATCGGTGGCGTTCATGATTCCTCCCAATCCTACAATAGGGATTTTTACGGCATGGTAAGTTTGCCAAACCATACGCAATGCGATGGGCTTAACACATGCACCGGATAATCCCCCTGTAATTGTAGAGAGTACCGGTCTGCGACGATTTGAATCAATAGCCATACCCAACAGAGTATTGATCAGGGATACAGCATCGGCGCCTTCGGCCTCGACTGCTCGAGCTATCTCGGTAATATCGGTAACGTTTGGCGAAAGTTTGACAATCAAAGTTTTAGGATAAACTGCACGCACAGCTTTTACCACAGCGGCAGCACTTTGGCAGCTTGTCCCGAAAGCCATTCCACCCTCTTTCACATTCGGGCAAGAGATGTTTAACTCAATTCCCGGAATCTTGTCCAATGCAGCGATTTTCTCTGCCGTAACGGCGTAGTCTTCTATTGAGGATCCCGATACATTTACCAAGAAATGGGTATCGATATCTTTTATGCGAGGATATATATTTTCGATGAAGTAATTGACACCTTTGTTTTGTAATCCTACTGCGTTGAGCATTCCCGAAGGCGTTTCGGCCATGCGAGGATACGGGTTGCCTTCTCTATGATGCAGCGTCGTTCCTTTTACAATGACCCCTCCCAGCCGAGATAAATCGACGAAATCGGCAAACTCTTCGCCGTAGCCAAACGTTCCCGATGCCGTCATTACGGGATTCCTCAAAAGCAACCCACCTATATTTACTTTCAAATCTGCCATTTTAGTTTTTCTATATTAAAGATAGGACCTTCCTTACATACACAAGTATTGCCTTCGATCGTATCTTCTACGCAACAGAGACATGCGCCTACGCCACAGGCCATCATATTTTCGAGAGATACTTCACAGGATATGTTTCGTTCATGAGCAAATCGGGCTACGGCTACCATCATGGGTTTCGGGCCGCAAACATACAGCTTATCGAGCTTACTATTTAACAAGGAGTGCTGAGTCACGAATCCTTTTTCGCCCAAAGAACCGTCTTCGGTGGAAATATATACATCTCCAAACTGCCGGAACATTTCATATTGCAGTATATCCTTGTCTGAACGGAATCCTAACAAAAATTTGGGGGTATAATTCCGTTCTTTTAAGTATTTGCCCCAATACAGCATCGGGGCTATTCCAACGCCTCCTCCGATAAGCAATATATCCGAGTCTGTTTCGTCGGGTAAACTGAATGTATTACCCAATGGTAACACCAAATTAATACTATCTCCTTGTTTCAAATCGCATAAAGTCCGAGTTCCTTCACCGGCTTTTCTTATCAATAGCCATAGTTCATTGCGAGTGGAATCGACGAAATTGATAGAAATCGGACGCCTTAAAAATGTACCGGGAGACCGGTCTACACGAACCTCGACAAACTGCCCGGGTAGCATATCGGGCAACGGTTCATTATTATCGGGTTTCAATTTCAAAAGAGCATAATTATCGTGCAGTTTTGTGTTTTCAACAACCCGAAAGTCAAGAATATATTTTTTCATAAAATTATTTTAGCTGAACAAAGATAGTATAAACCCAAAAGCGAAACAAAAGTTTATCGGATTATGCAATCGTTTTATTTCTCCTTTAAAAGATAAAGACGAGTTATTCATTGTCCGGGGAAAATGTCTCGAACGTATTATCGGAGTAAAAAATCATGATTTTAGTTACTTTTTTATTTTTTACGACCTGTTCCGATGGCTCGAAAAATGGTGCTTTTAAGTTCGTTACTTCTTCATTTTCAAGTTTATGGTCCTGCTTTTGATGAATATTAGAGTCATTTTCCCTCGAATATTTTGAAGGAGCTGTAAGTTCGTCCGGTTTTATTTCATTCTCATCGGGAAACAAAGATGTTGAAAATTCTTTGGAGGGTGAGGTAATGTTTTCGGCCGGAGGTATTGCCGTCGTCAAAATCATAGGGCCTGTTCCATATAATAGCCAATAGATAGATAAGTCGGGATAGGCAGAATGTATCTTCCCAATGGTATTGATACTGATCTTCTGATTTCGTCCACCCAAAATTTGAGACATTGAAGATCTCTGTATCTTAGTTGCATCGGCAAATTGCGTAACAGATATACCCTTATACTCGATAAAACTTTTCATTCTTTCGGCAACAATTAGAACTTCATTTTCTTCCATTTTTAGGGGCGTAAATAGATTCGTAATAGTAAAATTATAGTTTACAAATGTAATAAGAATAAATAAAAAATACAAGTTTGTTTTGTGAATTATATGGGTTGCAAATGCAAACAAAGTAAAGTGATGTATACTTCGTAAATAGCCTTTATTGTTTACTAACAAGAGTATTTATTAAAAGTATTATTTTATATTTATATCTATAATTATTTAGAAATCAATGTTTTATTTTTTCTATATATACAACACCATTTACGCATGTCGTTCAGAATTCGAAATTACACCTCGAATATACTTTATATTAAATACATTAAAATATTGGTTTTTAACCTCTTATATTATATATATTGCAGATATAATAATTGTTTATGTGTCTCCGTGCTTAGTGGGTATGCAAATGTAACACTCCTACCCTTTATGAGTTACAGATTTTTATTTTGTGTAATTGCGTTTTGTGAATTACATTTGTAAATAGTGATTGTAAATTACAAATGTAAACAATAAACTGGTTTATAACTCAACTTCACGAGATTTTATTTTCCAAGTACAGATGTAAACTTGTTCAAAAATATGAGAATTATACGCCCCTAAAATCCTATGCAAAATAGATTTATATTATTGATTCAAAATATATTACAGTTGTAAATAGTATAAAAAAAGGATTCAAATTTTATACTTTGAACCCTTTTCTATCTTTCAAAATCGTAATATGTCGTTTTTCTTATACCTTTAATTCCGCCTTTAAATAACGAGCCGTAAAAGTATTCTGTACACAAACTTCTTCCGGAGTACCCGTTGTTAAAACATACCCTCCATTTTTACCGCCTTCCGGTCCCATATCGATAATGTGGTCGGCACATTTGATTATATCTAGATTGTGCTCAATGACTATCACGGTATTTCCTTTATCTACCAATCGGTTCAACACAGAGAGCAATACTCGAATATCTTCGAAATGTAATCCTGTGGTAGGTTCGTCCAGTATATAGAGAGTTTTACCTGTATCTCTTTTTGAAAGTTCCGCAGCCAGTTTTACCCGTTGACTCTCTCCTCCTGATAATGTCGTAGACGGCTGCCCCAGTTTAATGTATCCGAGACCAACGTCCTGTAAAACTTTAATTTTAGAAATAATAGAGGGTATATTTTCAAAAAATTCCACGGCTTGATTGATGGTCATGTCCAAAACATCGGCAATAGATTTTCCTTTAAATCTTACTTCAAGGGTTTCTCTATTGTATCGTTTCCCATGACAGGCTTCACAAGGCACGAGTACATCGGGCAGGAAATTCATTTCGATAGTCTTATATCCATTTCCTCCGCATACCTCGCAACGTCCTCCCGGAATATTGAACGAGAATCTACCCGGTTTATAACCTCGAATTTTGGCTTCCGGCAATTCGACGAACACGTTGCGTATATCGGCAAAAACACCGGTATAAGTGGCCGGATTCGACCGAGGTGTTCGACCCAGCGGCGATTGGTCGACCGTTACGATTTTATCGATGTTTTCCAATCCTTCTATTTTCTCATAGGGTAACGGATTTTGCAAAGAACGATAAAATTTTTGACTAATAATAGGTTGCAAAGTCCCGTTAATCAAACTTGATTTACCACTCCCCGAAACTCCTGTGATACAAATGAATTTTCCCAGAGGAAATTCGACGGTCACATTTTTTAGATTATTTCCGGTAGCTCCTGATAATATTATCTTTTTTCCGTTTCCAGTTCTCCTTTGGGGGGCAAATTCGATTTCTTTTTTACCGGTAAGGTATCGAGCCGTAAGAGTGTCGGTTTTCAACATTTCTTTCGGAGTTCCGGCGAAAACGATATTTCCTCCCAGCCGTCCAGCTCGAGGCCCCAAGTCTACAATATAATCGGCTTCGAGCATCATTTCCTTATCGTGCTCTACTACAATAATCGAATTCCCCATATCCCTTAATTCTTTTAAAGACTGAATCAACCGAGTGTTATCCCGTTGATGAAGTCCTATACTGGGTTCATCGAGAATATAAAGGACATTAACCAATTGAGACCCTATTTGAGTTGCTAATCTTATCCGTTGGCTTTCTCCACCCGACAATGTGGCAGAAGCTCTGTTCAGGGATAAGTAATCCAAGCCCACATCGACGAGGAAATGTAGTCTGTTACGTATTTCTTTGAGAATCTCGGCCGCAATTTTACGTTGCTGAGGAGATAAATATTCCTCTACATGATTTACCCACTCGTATAATTCCGAAATATCCATATCGGCTAGATCGGCAATATTTTTTCCTGCGATTCTGTAATGTAAAGCCTCCTTGTTCAAACGATGCCCTTCGCATAGCGGGCATGTAGCTGTCGTGACGAATTGTCCGGCCCATTTTTGAGCTTGTGATGAAGCATCGCTTTGCTGTTGAATTTCTATATATTTTATCAGACCGTCGAACGATAAAAAATAGTTCGAAGTTCCCAGCGATTCATTTTTAATTTGCAAACGCTCGTCTGTTCCGTTCAGTATATCGTCCAACGCTTCTTCCGGAAGATTTTTGATAGGGGTTTTCAAACTACTGTCGTATTTTTCACAAATCGCAGCGATTTGCCAAAATATCAACGAATTTTTATATTTGCCAAGCGGAACGATTCCTCCTTCATAGATGGATTTTTCGTCATTCGGGATAATTTTGTTTTTGTCAATTATATTGACATATCCCAGCCCCTTACATTTCGGGCAAGCACCTTGTGGGGAATTGAATGAAAAGCTATGAGGAGCCGGTTCACTATAAGACAACCCGGTTTGCGGGTCCATCAATGTCCGGCTGTAATGTCTTATTTCTTGTGTCTCTGCATCGAGAACCATCAGTTGGCCATCTCCTTGTTTCATCGCAGTCTTGACACTTTCCTGCAAACGCCGTTCATCGTCTTTATCCACGATCAGTTTATCGATTACCAGTTCGATGCTGTGGTTTTTATAACGGTCGAGTTTCATTCCATGCGTTATTTCCCGTAGCTCTCCGTCGATTCTGACCGTCAAATAACCTTTTCTCCGAACTTGCTCGAACAAATCTTTATAATGTCCCTTACGGTTACGAACCAATGGAGCGAGGATATAAGTTTTCTTATTCTGGTATAGGTCCATTATCAGAGAAATGATTTTCTCCTCGGTATAACGAACCATTTTTTCCCCCGATAAATAAGAGTATGCTTCCCCTGCCCTTGCAAACAGCAACCGAAAAAAATCGAATATCTCTGTTGTTGTCCCTACGGTCGAACGAGGGTTTTTATTCGTCGTTTTTTGTTCTATGGAAATAACAGGACTCAACCCGGTTATTTTATCTACATCTGGGCGCTCCATACCTCCGAGCATATTCCGTGCGTATGCTGTAAAGGTCTCAATGTAACGCCTTTGCCCTTCGGCAAAAATAGTATCGAATGCCAATGACGATTTGCCGCTGCCGCTTAATCCTGTAATAACGGTGAGGCTGTTCCGAGGAATATTGACATCTATATTTTTAAGATTATGGACACGAGCCCCATATACTTCAATTTGTTCTTCTGCTTTCATTTTTTGTCGATCACCCACTCTTTTTTATAAGTAGTAAATTTACGTTTCGTATAATACAAATCGTCTTTCATCGGTATTTTTATATAGTAAACTTTTCTAGACTTATCCGGTAAGAAACGGGAGCGAAGCCACGGGTTGGCTTCTTTTAATTGGGCATAAGAAACGCCCTTAGATTGAGCGAATACGGCTAGGTTGTTAATCGTGGTATCTACTTTTATTTCCGAGTATCTGATTGGTTGATAGAGTTGTTTGGCTTTTAGTTTGTATCCATATTTTGCCGGAGAAGAAAATATTTCTTTCATGGCTAAAATGCGAAATACATAACGAGATGTTTCTTCGTTTAACCATAAATCGAACGATCGATCGGCCAGCTGTTTTTCCAATTCGGTCGATATACGTCCCATACCGGCATTATAAGATGCTGCGACAGTCGTCCAACTACCGTATTTTTCATAAGCATCTTTCAAATATTTGCAGGCTGCGCGAGTGGACTTTTCTATATGATAGCGTTCGTCTATATCGTTATTTACTTCTAGTCCATATTCTCTTCCCGTACGAGGCATAATTTGCCAGATACCAACAGCTTTTGCCGGTGAAACGGCTCTTGGATTCAAGGTACTTTCAATAACGGCTAAATATAAAAAATCGGTCGGGACTTTTTCTTCTTTCAATATAGGTTCCAATATGGGAAAATATCGATTGGCTCGTTTTATGGCTAATGATGTAGACGAGTGCATATAACATAGCGTGGTGAGTTCCCTGTCGAATCGTTCATACATATCCAGACGGTCCAGATCTACAAGCTCATTTGCAAATTTCACTTGTAGTGGAAATTCGGGAACGATTACATCGGAAAATTCTTTTGTCGTATTTGCATACCCTTTAATGAACAGCGGTGTATACAAAAATAACAGTACAATAAAAAAATACCTCTTTGGCGTCATTTACTTATATCCATTAATTTTTAGGACGTAATATATTGATGTGTCCCTTTAATTTCATCTTTTTATTATTTGCCCCCTTTGCTTCTATTACATAATAATATACTCCCGGGTCTACATATTTGCCACGATACTTTCCGTCCCAGCCTTGATCGGGGCTATCGAAGTAAAACATCTGAACTCCCCATTTATTGAATATCCAACATTTAAAACTAACGATCGATTTATAAGCTACTTTCCATTCGTCGTTAACTCCGGGGCTTGTTCCCGGTGAAAAAACGTTTGGTGCTTCCAAACGAGGTTCTCCGATATTTATGGTGAATGTCTCGCTGTATGCCTGACATGTAGCGGTACTATTGCTGGCGACTAGGCGAACATAAGTGACACCCTCGTCTCTGAAAGTGTACCATAAGGTTTCATCGTTATACCGGGCAATTGTATTTGAAAAGTCCTCCTTGTCCGAGAATTCCCATTCGATATGAGTAACAGCATCCGTTACATAAGCTTTGAATTCGATCTCGGCCGGTGCGGACCCTCCCAAATAATCGGTGGGATGTCTATCGTCTTCATTCGTGGCATCTTCCCGATATGTCTGTTCTGCCGTCGCTGTCGCCCCTATTGCCGATGTTATATATTCCTCGGTCGATGCCGTCTGCGACAGCCCCCAATAATTCAATATCTGATCTCCTGTTACTGTAAAATCGGTATTACAGAGAGGTGACGGTACTTGGATAGAAGAAGAAAAGTCATACACCGTTTCTGTCTGGAATGTTTGGGTATATGCCAGAGACTCTTTATCCCATGTCAAACTCATATAACTAACCGTTAGCTCACGGCGTAGCGATTTAGGGGCTCCATTGATCGAGTAGTAATTGAGCTTTTTCCCTTCCCCATCTAGCATTAATGTGGTCATATCGCACTGACCTTCTTCATTTGATGTAGAAACAGCATTAAGAATCAAAGGAGATTGGGAATAATCGATTATCCATAAATAATAACTCTCTCCATTTTGTTCAATTATATATCCACAATCGGCTTCCGAAATATTCAATGTAGAAATGTTCCCGTTTTGTATAGCTCCACTTATCGGGGTAGACGATGCTGCACCGTTTTCTCTGAATAGGCGCCAAGAAATGGGAGAATCATCTTCCCCCGAAAATTCGATCGTTGCGTTATTTAGCGAATATATCACAAAAACACCACCTGTTAAACCGGTACTAATCTCTGGCGTATGGTTATAGGCAGGTCTTCCCCCTCCCGATACGGTAATTTGTTGAGCATATAACTCACCGATTGTAATGATGCACGCGAAAAATAGCAGGTATCTACGCATATTTATCCAAATAATAATGAATGACAAAGTTACAATTTTTCAAGTAATCGTGTTTGTATCTTGAATTTAAAATTTCCCAATAATCTCGTTTCCGAGAGAGAAATGATAATATGATTTCCATAATCTCGATCGGGTTTGCAACTAACGATATTTTTATATACTTTTGTTTCTTGTATATCAAGTTTGTATATAAAAGATAACGATTTGAAAATATGAAATATACTCGAATAACCATAGCTTTATTATTTTGTTTTGCCTTCACTTTTTTGTTGTCTGCTCAGACAGAGAATTTACAAACAAAGATTATAGACGGGAAAGAATTTTATATTTATAAGGTTAAACCGTCGGAGGGATTTTATATATTATCTCATAAATTCGGTATTTCTCAGGAGGAAATTATTCGCTATAATCCTGCCGCTAAAAATGGCTTAAAAAAAGGACAGCTGCTCATGATTCCGACAAATAAGGGCGTGAATAAGCCAGATTCTGAACCGGAAATCGAAAGCACATTTGAACATACAATCGTACGGGGAGAATCCCTGTATTCTATTTCAAAGACTTATAAAGTCCCTATTCGAAGCATTATTGCACTTAATCCGGGTTCTGAACGTGGAATAAAAGCCGGTGCGACTTTAAAGATTCCACAACGTTATCAAAAGCCTGAGAAACAATCTATTCCTCTTGTACAAAAGGACACTCAAACAGCAATGAATACCACCGATAGTGAAGTTTTAGAGGATTCTTTGAACGGGACCTCGAATGAATATGTCTATCACACGATTGTCGACGGTGAAACCTTATTTTCTATATCGAAAAGATATGATGTTGACATAGAGACTATTTTGAAACTTAATCCCGGTATTTCCCCTACTCATATGAAGAAGGGTTCCGTGATACGCATAACTCCCGATACGAAAGAATTAAATGTTACAATAGAGCCCAAACAGTTATATACGGAATATAAAGTAAGGAAAAAGGAGACTTTATATAGTATCTCAAAAAAGTTTGGAACGACTGTTGAAGAGATAAAGAAATGCAATCCGAACATAAAACAAATAAAGCAAGACGATATAATAAATATTCCCGCAGGAATAGAGTACAATACAGTTACTGCGGAAAATCCTATCACGAGTGCAGAAATCAATAATATATACAATAAGTTATATAAAAGCGACAAGAAGGGGGTAATCAATGTCGCGGTTATACTTCCGTTTATGTTGCGACAGTCGTCTCCCGATACGAAAGCCAGTTTATATACCGAGTATTATCAGGGATTTTTAATGGCGGTAGACAGCCTTAAACGTCAAGGGGCCTCTATCAATGTATATGCGTATGATTCCGAAGAGTCCGAACCAACCGTTCGTCGTATTCTTTCAGATCCGATATTAAAAGAAATGGACTTGATTATCGCTCCTGAAAATGATAGTCATATAAAATTAATCGCTGATTTCGGACTGGCCAACGATATAAATGTCGTTAATACTTTTTCGCTTAAAAACGAGGAGGTTTCGCACAATGCAAAAGTATTCCAAACCAATATTCCCCATTCCTATTTATATGCAGAAGCTGCGGACAGATTTATCCGTTATTTGGGGAATCGGAAAGTCGTATTTTTATCTCATACACCGGAAGAACCCGACAAAAGAGATTTTATCGGCGGTCTGAAAGAAGAATTGGATCGAGCTCATATCGCTTATCACGAGATAAAGTTCGGTAATGAGTTGAACCTATTAGATCAAGATTCTATATTGGCAGATGCAAGCGGGATTGTATTTGTACCTACCTCGGCCAAAAAGAAGGTTCTTTCTTTAATTGTAGCTCCTATTGAATCGTTGAAAGAAAAAAGAGCAGATTTGGATATTGCACTTTTCGGATATCCGGAATGGCTGACACAGGTTCCTGAATATCTGAACGAATTTTATAAACTAAATACTTATTTATATTCCCGGTTCTATGCCAATCCGTTCGAGGAAGATACTAAGACGTTTCACAAACGATTCCTTTATTGGTATAATAAGGATATGATAAATGCCAGCCCTCAATATGCTTTATTAGGATTCGATACCGGAATATATTTTCTTTCGGCTATACGGGAACATGGGAAGAATTTTGCGTCGCAGGATATTCGGCCTTCGATCGATCGCATACAAACCGATTTTTCATTTCAGCGTGTAAACAATTGGAGTGGCTTTATCAATAAATCTTTTTATTTCATCAATTTTACACCTAATTTCACAATCAGGAAAATTAGAGACTAAACGATGAAACTTTTGCGATACATACTATTTGTTATAGCAGTTGTGTCTCTGCAATCAGGATTGGCACAAAGAAGTGATTATCAACCTGAATTTACAGTGGGAGTAAAGGGTGGAACGACCCTTTCGAGAGTTTCGTTTACTCCTACTGTAACACAATCGCTACTTTTGGGTTACACCGGCGGGGTATCGGTTCGTTATATCGAAGAAAAATTTTTCGGGTTAATTGCTGAAATCAATTTTACTCAGTGCGGTTGGAACGAAACTTTTGAAGAAGATCCCTATACCTATACTCATACGTTGAATTATGTGACAATTCCATTTCTGACTCATTTTTTCTTTGGTAATCATGTCGTGTGTGGATTTGTCAATGCGGGGCCTCAAATCGGACTTTTATTGGGGGATAGTTATAAAAGCAATTTTGACATTTATAATTTGCCTGAGTTCAGCCAAAAAAGTAAGGTAAAAGAAATATATACGATGGATATAGCCCATCGATTTGATTATGGTATTACCGCAGGAGCAGGTATTGAGTTTCGTATAAAGAAAACACATGGCATCGTATTGGAAGGCCGATACTATTATGGATTGGGAGATATATTCAAAAACAGAAAGAAAGATGTATTCGCGGCTTCTCACAGCCAAATAATAACAGTATCACTGGGATATTTATATCACTTTTAATCAGTGCATTATTTTAAAAACCAATTCTTTAAGCAGGTCTCCGTCATTACTCGAAGCTCCTGAGCCGATACCCTTAGAGCGAGCATCATACTGGCGTATCAATGCGATAATGTCGATACATTTAAATGCGTTGTAAGCTCGCATGGCTGTCAAATAATCTCTGGATTGGAAAGAAGACCTTAGATTCAGTTCGTTCATAATTCCATTCTCCGACTTGTCTGTCGAAAAATAGCATAGCATTAGATTTGAAAAAAAATTGAATAATACACTTATCGTGACAACCAGTGGATTGTTCTTGGGATTTTGTTCGAAATATTGTATGATTTGAGTCGCTTTTAATATATTCCGGGTGATGATTGCATTTAGCAATTCATAATTATTGAAATCTTTACTGATGCCAACATTACGTTCTACGATTTCGGGGGTAATGCGAAGACTCCCTTCCGGAAGTGAAATTGATAATTTGTCGAGTTCGTTACTAAGCCGACTTAGGTCATTCCCGACAAAATCGGCCATCATAGAAGCTGCTTTGGGGTCGATCGACAGTTTCTTCGCTACTACGTAGTTGTTTATGAATGCCGGTAACTGATTGTCATATAATTTTTTCGATTCATATACTACTCCTATTTTTTCAATGCCGGCGACAACCTTCTTGTTTTTCAGCGAGCCATTTTTATGACAAATGACCAAGATTGTGCTCATCAACGGTTTTTGTAAATAATATAGAAGATTATCTACCCCTTTGATATTCTGGGCTTCCTTAACAACAATCAATTGTCGTTCAGCCATCATGGGAAACCGCTTTGCTGCATTGACCACTATGGCGAAATCGTCGATATCGGCTCCGTATAAAATGGTTTGGTTAAAATCCCTTTCCGAGTCTTTCAAGGCATTTTCGATGATTGTCTCACAGATTAAGTCGATATAATACGATTCTTCGCCCATGAGTAAATAAACGGGCTTAAATACTTTGTTGCGAATGTCTTGCAAAATGGCAAGATGCTGATTGGTATCTTTTTTAGCCATAATTACTCCTCGTCGAATCTCAAATGTTTCACCGTCGTCCGTTTATCTATGATCAATTTTAGAGCCTCCACTCCTATCAATACATGTTCTTCTACGAAATCTCGCGTGATTTTTTTGTCACTTTCTTCTGTTTTAACTCCCGTTGAAATCATCGGCTGGTCTGAAACTAACAACAATGCTCCTACCGGAATCTGATTTGCGAATCCAACTGAAAACAATGTGGCTGTTTCCATATCGACGGCCATACAACGTATGCGACGTAAATAGTCTTTGAAATTATCGTCAAACTCCCATACCCGACGGTTAGTCGTGTAAACCGTTCCGGTCCAGTAGTCTCGATGGTGATTCCTGACGGCTGTGGAAACTGCCCGTTGCAACATGAAAGCCGGCAATGCCGGGACTTCTGGTGGAAAGTAGTCGTTCGATGTCCCTTCCCCACGAATGGCAGCTATCGGTAAAATATAATCGCCTAATTTGTTTACCTTTTTTATACCGCCGCATTTACCTAAAAACAATACGGCTTCTGGTTTTACGGCACTTAACAAGTCCATAACCGTAGCTGCATTGGCACTACCCATTCCAAAATTAATAATCGTCACCCCATCGGCCGATGCACTAGGCATATTACTGTCCTCTCCTAAAATAGGAACATGAAAGTGGGTTGCGAATATTTCGACATATTTAGAGAAGTTTGTCAATAATATATACTTCGTAAAATCTTTAACGGGTCTTTGGGTATATCGGGGTAGCCAATTCTCGACAATTTCTTGCTTTGTCTTCATAAATATGTAATTTTGGAGTAAATTTACAGAAATAATTAGAAAGAACAAATATCAAATATGAGATGATCGAGTTAAATCTACCGCCGTATCCCTATAAAGTAAAACGAGAAAAAGATAAGATTCTTATTTTCGACGAATTGAGAAGGCGATATGTAACCTTGACTCCCGAAGAATGGGTCAGGCAACATTTTGTTGCTTACCTTGTTAATCAAAAAGAATTTCCTCGCGGGTTAATCGGGAATGAAATTTCTTTGACTCTCAACAAATGTAATCGCCGATGTGATACGATTGTTTATGATCGAAACGGGAATCCATTGTGTATAGCGGAATATAAAGCGCCTCATGTCGAGATTACACAAAAAACGTTCGATCAGATCGTTCGATATAATCTTGTATTGCAAGTGAGCTATTTGTTTGTTTCTAATGGCATAAAACATTATTGTTGCCATATAAATTATACCACCAATAGCTATACATTTTTACCCGATATTCCTTTGTATAAGGATTTATAGCCACGCTTATGTCTTGTGTTCTCGACAATTTTTACGAACAAGTATATAACATAGTTAGTCAAGTTCCATCGGGAACAGTGATAACTTATAAAAGTATCGCTGTTTTAATGGGGTATCCCCAGCATGCCCGTTTGGTAGGACGAGCATTAAAACTTGTTCCTAAAAACCTGAATATCCCTTGTCATCGGGTCGTTAATTGTCAAGGACGACTTGTCCCCGACTGGATTGAGCAGAAAGAACTATTATCCCGAGAAGGAATATTGTTTACACCAAAGGGATATGTAGATATGAAACGATTCGCTTGGCGTTTTTGGGATTGATTAAAAAATAAAAAAGCTCACTTGCAGTGAGCTTTTTTTAGAGGTTCCTGGCAGAATCGAACTGCCGTAAACGGTTTTGCAGACCGGTGCCTAACCACTCGGCCAAGGAACCCTTATTCTTTTGAGTGATTGCGAGTGCAAAGGTATATTATATTTTTCTATTTTCCAATATTCGAGCTTATTTTTTTCTGTCTTTTCTTATCTATTTTTTCGACCTTGCAAGGCTTGTTACACCCGCAACAAGCAGATGTTGGCGACTTACGATTTCGTACCATCTTGAATATCTTATGTATAACATAAAATACAACTATTAAGAGGATAACACCTACTATTAAAGATTGAATCGTTGAATTCATAATTTATTTTTCCATAAAATAAGTAAAACGGTTATCGATATCATCGACGGTAATAACATTACGGTGTTTGTATCGCTTCATATAAGATAACATAGATAAATCTCCAGAACAAGAAACGATGTGAAACAATAATATTGCGGCGATCGAAATTTTTCCCCATAAAGGTACTGGTAACAAAAGTAATAGTACCAATAATACCGATAGGATATAAAAGGGTGCGAGAGCTATTCGTCGAAAAGTTTTATAGTCGGCCGCAAAATTATGTGCGGCTGCATAAAACACGAATGACTTCCAGATGGCTCCAAAACGTACATCATTAGCTCCCTCTTTTTTGTATGCAATCCAATGAATAAATTCATGTACCGGAATTATCAGAGCACAACCCAGAATAGAAAATACGACACATTTCAATATCTGTATCCCGAATTGTGAGAAAGATAACGAATCGGACCAGAGTTTTCCCATAGCGAATCCTATAAAAAACAGTATGAAGAACCCGCTTATGAAAACGATCCAAATTATATGATTTTTACGAGGTTTGTTTCTCTCTAAAAATGTTTTTATATCGTCATATATAAATGAATCAATGACCTGATATCCGTCTTTTTCATAAGACGACAAAAATGTTTGTTTATCCATACTAAATAATTAGTAGTCCTATTTGATAGACTAAGAATGAAACGATCCAAGCTACTCCTGTATTGTATAACACCGTAAATGCCCCCCATTTCCAACTTCCCGCTTCTTTGGCTACCGCAATGACAGAGGCTATACACGGGAAATACAGTAATACAAATACCATAAAGGAAAGCGCTACTAACGGTGTGAAATCGGGAACTCCCGTAACAGGATTCGGTTGTGATATTTTTTGAGACAAAGATATGGTTTCGTCGGCATCATTTTCGGAGTATAATACACCGAGTGTGCTTACCACCAATTCTTTGGCTGCTGTCCCAGAAAGTAAAGATGTCGTTACTTTCCAATTAAAGCCCAATGGTTCCACAAAGGGGGTAACAGCTTGGCCTATTTTTCCTAAATAAGAATTGCTTTGTTGTTCCATTTGCTCATGAGGAGTAAGTTCTCTTTCGTAAGAGGCTTTGGGACGTGGATAGTAACTTAAAAACCACACGATGACAGAGGCAACTAATATAACCCCACCCATTTTGCGTAGATATTGTTCGGCTTTATTCCACATGTGGCGAAAAGTCGCTTTCACTGTCGGCATACGATATGGTGGTAATTCCATGACAAAGGGTGTTTCATCTACTTTAAAGAAGAAACGGCGCATCAATTTGGCCGTAATAACCGCAACAATAATTCCAAATAAATACAGTCCTATAAATACCAGACTAGCGTATTGAGGAAAGAAAGTACCTACCAACAAAATGTAAATAGGTATTCTGGCACTGCACGAGATAAATGGGTTTATAAGAATGGTTATCAATCGACTGCTGCGACTCTCGATAGTCCGGGTCGCCATAATGGCTGGCACATTACACCCGAATCCCATAACGAGAGGGATAAAAGATTTTCCGTGCAACCCTATTTTGTGCATGATTTTATCCATGATAAAAGCTGCCCGAGCCATATATCCAGAGTCTTCCATAAACGAAATAAACAGATAGAGTATTAAAATGTTAGGTAGAAAAACAATTACCCCTCCTACTCCTCCGAGAATACCATCGATCAATAGATCTTTCAATGGTCCAGAAGGCATATAATTACCTATAATTTCGGATAACCATGCGACTCCATTTTCGATCCACTCCATAGGATATGCCCCGATGGAAAAGGTCGCCTCGAACATCAGCCACATCAAGAAAATAAATATAGGAAATCCGAATAGTTTATTTGTGACGAAAGAGTCTATAATACGAGTCGTTTTCGCTTCCTCTTTATCTCCCGGTCTATATGTTTCCGCCAAAGCTCCCGATATGAATCCATACTTTTCATTAGCAATAGCCGACTCTATGTCTTCATTAAGCGTTGTTTCTATTTTCTCGACTTCTGCATTGCGGATATTCATCAATTCGGTATAGGACTCGGAACCTTCCAGCATTCGCTTGACTTCCGTATCTCCTTCGAGTATCTTAATCGCTAAATATCGAGGTGAGAACTCCCGGTTACAAGTAGGGTCTTTTTTTAATAAGTCTTTTAGAGGGGTAATACTGTTTTCGATTACTTTCCCTAAACCGACATGAACATGACGAACCGACTCATCACGGCCTTCATATACCTCGATAATGGTATCGAATAGTTGATTTACACCTTTTCCAGAGCGTGATACGGTGGGCACAATAGGAACTCCAATCATATTTCCCAAATGCTTATAGTCGATTTTTCCACCACTTTGCTCCAATTCATCAAACATATTCAGAGCAATCACCATGCGGTAATCCATATCTATTAATTCTGTGGTCAAATATAGATTCCTTTCCAAATTGGAGGCTACGACTACATTGACAATAACATCGGGAATTTCATTTTTTAAATAACGGCGAACATATAACTCTTCCGGAGAATAGGCCGAAAGAGAATATGTACCCGGTAAATCGCATATATTGAAGTGATAACCTTTATATTCGAAAAATCCCTTTTTGGCATCGACCGTAACGCCGCTATAATTGCCCACATGCTCATGTGCACCGGAGGCAACGTTGAATAAAGATGTTTTTCCACAGTTGGGATTTCCGACCAAAGCTATATTTATCGTTTTACTACTTTGGGTAAGCGCTCTTTCTATACAGTCGTCTTCCTCGGTTTTCCAACTTTCTACATTTAGTTTGTTTTTTTCTCCCTGTCGATTTTCGAGTTGATTCGCTTCTTCGGGAGTAATAACTTCGACTAATGAAGCCTCACTGCGTCTTAGAGAGATTTCATAGTCCATTATTTTATATTTAATAGGATCTTTCAATGGAGCATTCAATTCGACAAGCACCGTTTGTCCCCGAACGAACCCCATCTCGATAATTCGTTTTCGAAATGCTCCATAGCCTAATACCTTAACAACAACAGCTTTATCTCCTGTTTGCAAATCGGACAATCGCATACTAAAAATTTTATCGTGTTAATTTCGATTGCAAATTTCGTAATTTGTTCCGATTTCTATTCTATTTTCCGTGTATATTATTTATAATCCGTATAAATAATAACATATTTTTGCACACTGTGGAATAAAGCAGGATAATTTTCTATTTTATCCTGCTTTATTTCCGTTTGTCTGAATCTATTTATAACTGTCGTTTGTTGTCTATTCCCTCAACGAAATTTATAAAAGCATTATTGACTAATCTGTTTCCTCCGGGAGTAGGATAGTTTCCTGAAAAATACCAGTCACCCGGGTGATTAGGAATAGCTTGATGCAACCCTTCTAATGTTTGATAGATGATTTCCACTTGTGAAGTAATATCTTCCGAAGTTAACATTTGTGCTATTTTCTTCGATATTTCCTTTTGGGTAAAAGGTGCATAAATTTCTTTTACATAGTTGGTTATCTGTTCTTTGGGGGAATTTTGCTGTGCTTTGGATTTGTTGTATACATCTTCGATGATATGCTGCATTCCCCTGTCGTTCAGTAATTTTATTGCCGCTTTGAAAGCGATAAATTCTCCCATTCGGGACATATCGATGCCGTAACAATCTGGAAACCTAACTTGGGGAGAAGATGACACTATTATTATCTTTTTGGGATGCAATCGATCCAATATTTTTATAATACTTTGTTTTAATGTCGTGCCACGAACAATACTGTCATCTATGATAACCAAATTATCGATGTCCGCTTGTACTGTTCCATAAGTAATATCGTATACATGTGCAGCCAAATCGTCTCTTGTGTCTCCCTCGGCGATGAAAGTCCGTAGTTTTATGTCCTTGATGGCGACTTTCTCAGAACGCACTTTGAGTGAAAGTATATGTTTTAACTCACTGTCATTTAATGGAGCAGTAGCATTGCACAACATATAGAATTTTTGCTCGCTCAAATAATTATTCAGGCCTTCGAGCATACCATAAAAAGCGACTTCGGCCGTATTCGGAATAAATGAGAATACAGTATGCTCCAAGTCATAATCAATACTTTCCAATATTTGAGGGGTCAAATATCGACCTAATTCTTTCCGTTCTTTATAAATATCGACATCGCTCCCTCTTGAAAAATAGATACGTTCGAATGAGCAGGCACTGTAATTTCGAGGTGGCAGGATTTGTTCTGTGTGTATGTTTCCCCGGCGATTTACCACCAAACATTCTCCCGGCTGTAACTCTTTGACTTGCTCCACGGATAGATTCATTGTAGTTTGTATCACCGGACGTTCAGATGCGACGACGACAATCTCGTCATCGGCATAATAAAACGCCGGTCGTATGCCATGCGGGTCGCGGAATGAAAACATATCGCCACTGCCCGTCATTCCACAAATCACGTATCCCCCATCCCAAATTTGTGCCGGCTTTTTGAGAATATCGGCAATATTAAGATTATCCTCGATCGATTTTGTTATTGCGATGTCGTCCAATCCTTCTTTCTTATATCGATCATAGAGCTTTTGATTCTCCATGTCGAGAGCATGCCCGACTTGTTCCAGCAAGACAAAAGTATCGGCGTAGCTACGCGGGTGTTGCCCTTGTGCGACAATACTATTAAAAATCTCATCTACATTAGTCATATTAAAGTTACCGCACAGTAACAAATTTCTCGATCGCCAATTTCCTCTTCTCAAAAAAGGGTGTACGTAAGATAAGCCTGAACGTCCTGTCGTACTATAACGTAAGTGCCCCATATAAACCTCACCGGCAAACGGTAAATGTAGGGCTGCCCAGTCGGCATCTGCCGTATCGTGAGGAGTGTTCTTGATTTGGTCCTTTATGTTTGCGAAAATTTCTTGAATTGCACTTGTTCCGATGGCACGTTCACGGTAAATAAACTCCTCGGCTGGGCGAGCATGTAACTTTACGCACGCTAAACCGGCTCCTTCCTGTCCCCGATTATGCTGTTTTTCCATCAAAAGATACAACTTGTTCAACCCATATAAATATGAACCGTACTTTTTTTGATAATAAGAGAGCGGTTTCAACAATCGCACCATTGCTATACCACACTCATGCTTAATAATTTCTGCCATATAATGTTCTATCAATAATCAAGAAACAAAAATGAGCCATAACCCGATATTTTTATTTCTTTTTGTTATAGCTCATTTTATAATATTCAAATTTTACTGTCCCGAAAATCAACGAATGAAAAGTAGTTCTCTATACTTCGGTAACGGCCACATTTCATTGTCGACCATCAATTCGAGTTTATCTATATGATAACGAATGTCATCGAGTTGCGGGGCAACCGTATCGTGATAGGCAATGGCTTTCTCTCGTTCGTTTTCAATTTTATTCGCTACTTTACGAGCCTCGACCATCGCATGTACTTTTTCCTTTATAGTCAGCAAATGGAATGCTATTTTCTCGATGACCTCCATATCCTGAGTGGCTATCAATTCGCTTTTTTCAGCCGGGAAGAGACTCTTTATTTTGAATACATTATCCAGCAAAAGAGATTGGTAACGAGTTGCAACCGGAACAATATGATTGATAGCCAAATCGCCTAATACACGGGCTTCTATCTGTATTTTCTTTGTATATATCTCCCATTTCACTTCATTGCGTGCTTGTAGCTCGACTTGTGTAAAGACATGCGTTTGTTCAAACATTTTCACCACATCGTCTTTCAAATAGCTGTCGAAAATTAAAGGGACACTGGTCTCGCAATCCAAACCTCGGCGCTTGGCTTCTTCCTTCCACTCTTCGCTATATCCGTTTCCATCGAAACAAATATCTTTACTTTCTGTTATTAAATCTTTTACAACCGAAAGTATGGCTTGGGGTTTCTCTTTACCGTTGGCAATAAGGGCATCGACTTTTTTCTTAAAGTCTTGTAATTGATAGGCTACCGCCGCATTTAATGCGATCATTGCCGAAGCGCAATTCGCCGAAGAGCCGACGGCTCGAAATTCAAAACGATTTCCTGTGAAAGCAAAGGGCGAAGTTCTGTTACGGTCGGTGTTATCCATTAGAATTTCAGGTATTTGAGCGACATCTAATTTTAATCCTGATTTACCGCTCATGTTCAAAACGTCATCTGATGTACTTTCTGCCAACTTTTCTAAAACCTCGCTGATCTGTTTTCCCATGAAAATGGAAATAATAGCCGGTGGCGCTTCATTAGCCCCTAAACGATGTCCATTAGTTGCAGACGATATACTTGCTTTCAATAATCCGTTATATTTATAAACGGCGGCCATCACATTAACTATAAATGTGATAAATTGTAAATTCTCTTTCTGGGTTTTCCCCGGAGCAAAAAGTAATACGCCGGTATCTGTCCCCAACGACCAGTTATTATGTTTCCCCGATCCGTTAACTCCTTTGAATGGTTTTTCGTGGAGAAGGACTCTGAAATTGTGCCGACGGGCAACTTCTCTCATTACCGACATCAACAACAAATTGTGATCGTTGGCCAAATTGGTCTCTTCAAAAATAGGGGCAACTTCAAATTGATTGGGCGCAACTTCATTATGACAGGTTTTAACCGGGATACCCAACATGTGACACTCGATTTCAAGGTCTTGCATGAAAGCTTCTACTCGTGAAGGTATAGCCCCGAAATAGTGATCTTCCAATTGTTGATTTTTAGCACTTTCATGTCCCATGAGAGTTCGGCCGGTAAGGACCAAATCGGGACGAGCCGCATACAAACTTTCATCTACCAAAAAATATTCCTGTTCCCAACCCAAATAGGAATAGACGTGCTTTACATTTTTGTCGAAATATCCACATACGGCCGTTGCCGCTTTGTTTACGCTATTCAATGCTTTTAATAGCGGTGTTTTATAATCGAGAGATTCCCCCGTATAGGATATAAATATGGTAGGAATACACAATGTTTTATCGAGAATAAATGCAGGAGAAGATATATCCCATGCCGAATATCCCCGAGCTTCAAAAGTATTGCGGATACCGCCATTCGGAAAACTCGAAGCATCGGGTTCTTGTTGAATTAACAATTTTCCCGAGAACTCCTCGACTACTCCGCCTTTCCCGTCATGCTCAATAAAGGAGTCGTGCTTTTCAGCCGTACCATCTGTAAGCGGGTGAAACCAATGTGTATAGTGGGTAGCCCCCATTTCAAGAGCCCATTTCCTCATACCGGCAGCGACACTATCTGCCACCTCTCTACTCAATGGGGTACTGTTGTCTATCGCTTCTATAACTGCTTCATACGTCTTTTTAGGTAAGTATTTAAACATCTTTTCCCGGTTGAAGACATATTTCCCGAAATATTCAGAAGGCCGTTCTTTGGGTTCATTAACGGGAACTGCTTTCCGGCTGAATGCTTCCTTTGCTACCTTAAATCTTAGCATTGACATAATTGAACTTATTAGATTGGTTTGATATTTTTCTTTTCGTTACAACTTCCAATTTTGAATTCGTGAAATCGATTCTATCGTATCTTCATATCTGCCAAAAGCCGTTAATCGGAAATATCCCTCCCCCGACGGGCCGAATCCTACCCCGGGAGTGCCTACGATATGACATTCACAAAGCAATCGATCGAAAAATTTCCACGAAGATAATTCATTAGGAGTCTTTACCCAAATATATGGGGCATTATCTCCACCATAAATCTGTAATCCGACCTTTTGAAGACAATCTTTCAAAAGGCTGGCATTACGCATATAATAGTCGATAGATTCTTGTATTTGTATTTTACCGACCGGACTGTAAGTCGCTTCGGCAGCCCGCTGTACGATATACGATGTCCCATTGAACTTCGTAGTTTGGCGTCTATTCCATAAACGGTTGATATTTACTTTCTTTTTAGAAGTGTCGTACAATTTTAATTCTTTCGGGACAACTGTATATCCACATCGTAGGCCTGTGAATCCGGCCGTTTTTGAGAAACTTCGAAATTCTATGGCCACTCGTTTGGCATCTTTTACTTCATAGATGCTGTGCGGTATGCCCTCGTCATGAATATAAGCTTCATAAGCAGAGTCAAATAATATGAGTGTTTCATTTTCAAGAGCATAGTTTACCCATTTTTCCAATTCGTTTTTTGACAGCGTGGTTCCTGTTGGATTATTGGGATAACACAGATATATAATGTCGGGACGTACCGAAGGAGGTTCAGGAATAAAATTGTTCTCAGATGTGCAAGGTATATAAATGATATTATCCCAGTGCTGTCCGTCTTTCGCTATATTTCCGGCTCGACCTCCCATCACGTTGGTATCTATATATACCGGATAAACGGGATCGGTTACGGCCACCCTATTTTGCATACTCAGAATGTCCCCGATGTTTCCGATATCGCTTTTGGCTCCGTCGCTAATAAAAATTTCGTCGGGGGCTAAGTCGACTCCCCGATGTATATAATCGTTTTCAATAATTTTTTTCTGTAAGAAGTCGTACCCTTGTTCCGGTCCGTACCCCCTGAATGTTTTCGAATCGCCCATTTCATCAACGGCAGCATGCAGGGCTTCTATTACAACCGGTGCAATCGGGCGCGTTACATCGCCTATGCCCAAACTGATAATATTAGCGTCGGGGTGAAGATGCTTGAATGCTTCGACCTTCTTTTTTATATCGGAGAAGAGATAGCTTTCGGGCAACTTTAAGAAATTTTCATTGATTAATGCCATTTTTCCTATATATTATTGTTCCATTCTCCTTCAAAAACCGTAACGGCCTCTCCTGTCATATAAACTCTATCATTCTTTTCATTCCACTCAATATCCAGATTTCCACCTAACAAGTGTAATACAGCTTTTCTATTAGCCTTTCCATTTAGGACAGCAGCGACTAACGAAGCACAAGCTCCGGTTCCACAAGCGAGGGTTTCGCCCGTTCCACGCTCCCAAACTCTCATTTTTAAATGGTCGGGAGATAAAATTTCTACAAACTCGACATTGGTTCTTTTAGGAAACAGTTCATGGTGTTCTATGAGCGCTCCTATATGATGTAAGTCGTATCGCTCCATCTCATTGAGAAAAATGACGGTGTGAGGGTTTCCCATCGAAACACAAGTTATATTGAATTTATTATTCTCTATCTCTAACGGATAAGATATAATTTCACTCAAAGATGTATTTACAGGAATTTTCGGGGCAGATAGGATAGGATTTCCCATATCGACAGAAACCCTATTTACGGTTCCATTTTTTACATCTAAAATCAGGTGCTTAATTCCAGCCAGCGTTTCAATAGTCAATTGGGTTTTGGAAGTCAGTCCTTTGTCATAGACATATTTCCCTATACACCGAGAGGCGTTTCCACACATTTCTGCTTCTGTACCATCTGCATTGAACATTCTCATTCGAAAATCACAATGATCTGAGGGCATAATAACGACTATCCCATCGGCTCCAATGCCGAAGTGCCTGTCACTCATTCGTCGAGATAATGCACTTAAATCTGCCGGTAATTTCTCGAACCCATTCAGATAAATATAATCATTACCTGCACCCTGCATTTTTGTGAATCTCATAAGAGCATTCTTTTTGATACTACAATTTAGCTTTTAAGAACTAATTGTAGTTGTTTTGAGACAAAAATAGTCGTTTTGATAAATATGATAATAAAATATAAATATAAATATTGTATAAATATATTTCGATAATATAAACAGCCATCTGTATATTATTGCAGAATAATAGCATAACAAAAATTTATTTTTACAATATGTTTATAAAACCGGAAGAATAGGGATTTTTTCATTACCTTTGCATGGTTTTCACGATAGAAATCCACAATATTTATTCGAGCTAATTACTAATACAAAATATAATTCTATCGTAATGCAAACAAAAAGAAAGGCTTCTCTAATCCTTGATGATGGAACCGTATTCGAGGGGAAATCATTTGGCTACGAAAAACCTGTTGCTGGCGAGGTTGTCTTTAATACGGCTATGATGGGTTATCCCGAAAGTTTGACAGACCCCTCCTACTCCGGTCAAATTTTAGTTACTACTTATCCGCTCATCGGGAATTATGGCGTACCTCGTCGTGAAGAGGAAAATGGATTGTCTCGATTTTATGAATCGGAAAAAATCCATGTCGAAGCGTTGGTCGTATCGGACTACTCGTTTGAATACAGTCATTGGAATGCTAATAAAAGTCTTGCCGATTGGTTGAAAGAAGAAAAAATCGTAGGAATTTACGATATCGATACTCGAGAGTTAACCAAACTATTGAGAGTGCATGGTTCCATGAAAGGGAAAATTGTTTTCGAAGATGGTGAAGATATTGATTTTGTCGATCCTAATTTAACTAACTTGGTCGCCAAAGTCAGTTGTAAAGAAGTAATTCGATATGGTAACGGTAATAAAAAAGTAGTATTGGTAGATTGCGGCGTAAAACACAATATTATTCGCTGTCTGCTCAAAAGAGATGTTACAGTCATTCGAGTGCCGTGGGACTATGATTTCAATACGATTGAATATGATGGGCTGTTTATCTCTAATGGCCCGGGGGATCCTGATATGTGCGATGTTACGGTAGAACATATTCGTAAAGCCATGAATGGGACAAAACCAATATTTGGAATATGCATGGGGAATCAGCTTTTATCGAAAGCCGGAGGTGCTCGCACCTATAAACTTAAATACGGTCATCGAAGTCACAATCAACCCGTGCGGCAAGTCGGGACGAACAGGTGTTTTATCACCTCTCAGAATCATGGTTTTGCCGTCGATAATTCGACTCTTGGATCTGATTGGGAACCGTTGTTTATCAATATGAACGATAGCACGAATGAAGGAATACGGCACAAATCGAAGCCTTACTTCTCGGCACAATTCCACCCGGAAGCGGCTAGCGGGCCAACCGACACGGAGTTTTTATTTGATGAGTTTGTAAATATGTTGTAATCCGGAAATAAAAAGCCTTATGAATCAAGCTGAAATAAAAAAAATCAAAAAAGTATTATTGTTGGGCTCCGGAGCCTTGAAAATAGGTGAAGCGGGTGAATTTGACTATTCTGGGTCACAGGCATTGAAAGCGCTCAAAGAAGAGGGTATCACGACTATTCTTATTAATCCCAATATTGCGACGGTACAAACTTCGGAAGGAGTGGCAGATAAAATTTATTTTCTGCCGGTTACCCCCTATTTTGTAGAACGTGTCATTCAAAAAGAAAAACCCGAAGGGATACTTCTGGCTTTCGGGGGACAAACAGCTCTCAACTGCGGTGTTCAACTCTATCAATCTGGAATATTAGAAAAGTATAACGTACAAGTGTTGGGAACTCCGGTTCAAGCGATTATGGATACCGAAGACCGGGAACTTTTCGTTAAAAAGTTAGATGAGATTGATGTTAAAACCATTAAAAGCGAGGCTGTCAATTCGATAGAAGATGCAGCGAAGGCAGCTTCCGAGTTGGGATATCCTATTATTATTAGAGCGGCCTACGCATTAGGAGGATTAGGCAGTGGTTTCTGCGATAACGAGGAAGAATTGCGTGTGAAAGCAGAGAAAGCGCTTTCCTTTTCCCCACAAATACTGGTGGAGAAATCGCTGAAAGGCTGGAAAGAAATAGAATATGAAGTCGTTCGAGATCGTTACGACAACTGTATTACAGTATGTAATATGGAAAATTTCGACCCGTTGGGGATTCATACGGGCGAAAGTATCGTGGTAGCGCCTTCTCAGACATTAACCAATAGCGAATATCATAAATTGCGCGAATTAGCCATACGGATTATACGTCATATCGGTATTGTCGGAGAATGCAACGTACAATATGCGTTCGATCCTAAATCGGAAGACTATCGGGTCATCGAAGTGAATGCACGGCTAAGTCGTTCGTCTGCTTTGGCTTCTAAGGCTACCGGATATCCTTTGGCTTTCGTTGCAGCAAAATTGGGATTGGGATACGGGTTGTTCGATTTGAAAAACTCGGTCACCAAAGAGACCAGTGCTTTCTTTGAACCAGCTCTTGATTATATCGTATGTAAAATTCCTCGTTGGGACTTGGGAAAATTTCAAGGTGTAGACAGGGAGCTCGGATCAAGTATGAAATCGGTCGGAGAAGTGATGGCTATCGGCAGAACATTCGAGGAAGCCATTCAAAAAGGACTCCGTATGATTGGTCAAGGAATGCATGGATTCGTTGAAAATAAAGATTTGGTTATTCCTGATATCGACAAGGCATTGCATGAACCGACGGATAAGCGGATATTCGTGATCAGCAAAGCCATGCGTGCAGGGTATTCCGTCGATCAAATACATGAATTAACGAAAATAGATCGCTGGTTCCTGCAAAAATTAATGAACATTGTTCGTACAGCTCAGGAGTTGGAGACTCTCGATGAATCGGTCACACAAATCAAAAGTGATAAAAAGGCCGGGGCGGAATTGATACGTCGGGCGAAGATACAAGGGTTCTCCGATTTCCAAATAGCACGAGCCATTTGGAAAGATAAAATGGAAGATTGCCATATGCAATGGGTGCGTGAATATCGTAAATCATTGGGGATTGTTCCTGTTGTAAAACAGATCGACACGTTGGCAGCCGAGTATCCGGCTCAAACCAATTACCTTTATTTGACTTATAGCGGTATTGCCAACGATGTGAAATATCTCGGAGACAAAAAATCTATTGTCGTATTGGGATCTGGCGCTTACCGTATAGGTTCCTCGGTGGAATTCGATTGGTGTGGAGTCCAAGCGTTGAACACAATACGTAAAGAGGGCTATCGGAGTGTAATGATAAACTACAATCCCGAGACTGTTTCGACAGATTACGATATGTGTGACCGACTCTATTTTGATGAATTGACCTTTGAACGGGTAATGGATATTCTCGAATTGGAAAATCCTCATGGGGTTATTCTTTCGACCGGAGGTCAAATACCGAACAATTTGGCTACCCGTCTTGACGAACAGCATGTTAATATATTGGGGACGACAGCCAAGAGCATTGATAATGCAGAAGACCGTCACAAGTTCTCTTCTATGCTCGACTCGTTAGGTATAGACCAGCCCCGTTGGCGAGAACTGACCTCGTTGTCCGATATTTACGATTTCGTGAAAGAAGTCGGTTATCCGGTATTGGTTCGCCCCTCTTACGTGCTTTCCGGTGCGGCAATGAATGTTTGTTCGAACAATACGGAGTTGGAGCAGTTCCTACAACTGGCAGCTAATGTTTCTAAAAAACACCCTGTCGTTGTGAGTGAATTTATTCAGAATGCCAAAGAAATAGAAATGGACGCTGTTGCCCGTAATGGTGAAGTCCTGATTTATGCCATATCCGAGCATATTGAGTTTGCCGGGGTTCACTCTGGTGATGCGACCATACAATTTCCACCTCAAAAATTGTATGTCGAGACTATGCGGCGTATCAAGAAGGTTGCCGGACAGATTGCTCAGGCGCTTAACATATCGGGGCCTTTCAATATCCAATTTTTAGCCAAAAACAACGATATCAAGGTCATCGAGTGTAACCTAAGAGCTTCTCGGAGCTTTCCTTTTGTATCGAAAGTATTGAAAATTAATTTTATCGAGTTAGCTACCAAAGTAATGATGGGGCTTCCTGTGGAAAAACCGAATAAAAACGAATTTGATTTAGACTATGTCGGGATTAAAGCATCTCAATTCTCGTTCTCTCGGTTGCAGAAGGCCGACCCCGTATTAGGTGTGGATATGGCATCGACCGGCGAAGTCGGTTGTATAGGGCTCGATACGAGTGAAGCAGTATTAAAGGCTATGCTTTCGGTCGGATATCAAATACCCCAAAAGAATATTTTACTCTCAACGGGAACAACAAAGCAGAAAGCCGATATGCTTGAAGCTGCGCAATTATTGCATCAAAAGGGATATAATTTATTTGCAACAGGAGGGACTCATCAATTCCTTACCGATAACGGTATTCCTGCGGTGAAAGTATACTGGCCCAGTGAAAGTGACCGTGAGCCCCAGGCATTAGAAATGTTGCACAATAAACAAATCGATTTGGTAGTCAATATTCCCAAGAATCTAACTCAAAAAGAGTTGGATAACGGATATAAGATACGCCGAGCCGCCATTGACTTTAATATCCCGCTTATTACGAATGCTCGATTGGCATCGGCATTTATTCAGGCATTTTGCAGTTTGAGTATCGATGATATACAAATCAAAAGTTGGGACGAGTATAAATAGAAATAAAAGAGTGATGATAGATAAAAATAGGGTGTCCAATAAAGATACCCTATTTTTTATTTACTCAATGTTTTATATGAAAGAATATGCCAAGTTATGCCTATCGCTAAAACTATAAAAAGAGTTGCTAACCATATATTTCCAGCCATGAAAAATGAACAATACAGCAAAGTCAGCCAAACTAATGAAACGGAGATAACCTTTACTCGTAGAGGGATAGCTTTGTTTTCCATGAAATTTCGAATGTATGGCCCCAACCGTTTATGATTCAATAGCCACTTATATAGTCGCGGGGAACCACGGAACCATAAAATACTAGATAACAAAAGAAATGGTGTTGTAGGTAATAAAGGTAGAAAAATCCCCATAACTCCTAAACACAGAGAGATACTTCCTAAAACGATATATATGACTTTCACATCACAAAAATACAATAAATATCGAATATGCTTTATAAATAATAAGAAAGGGAGTATCTTTTCAGATACTCCCTTTCTTATTATTTGTCAGGAAATCGAGGAATTACATCATTCCACCCATGCCGCCCATTCCGGGAGCCGGCATAGCGGGTGCAGGATTTTCCTCTTTCTTATCGGCAATCACACATTCTGTTGTCAAGAACATGCCTGCGATAGAGGCTGCATTTTCCAGAGCTACACGAGTTACCTTAGCCGGGTCAATAACGCCTGCTGCAAAGAAATTTTCATAGGTATCTGTACGGGCGTTGTATCCAAAGTCTCCTTCTCCGTCTTTAACCTTTTGAACAACAACAGCACCTTCCACTCCGGCGTTAGCGGTAATTTGGCGAAGAGGTTCTTCTATGGCTCTTTTTACAATTTCAATACCTGTCGTTTCATCTTCATTTGCTCCCTTTAAACCATCTAATGCGGGGATACAACGAATGTATGCAACACCTCCACCCGGAACGATGCCTTCGGCAATAGCTGCTCTTGTAGCGCTTAACGCATCGTCTACACGGTCTTTTTTCTCTTTCATTTCGACTTCGGAAGCGGCTCCAATATAGAGAACTGCGACTCCACCAGCTAATTTGGCTAAACGTTCTTGCAGTTTCTCACGATCATAATCGGAGGTTGTCGTTTCTATTTGGGCTTTGATTTGGGCAACGCGTGCAGCGATGGAATCTTTGCTTCCCATACCGTTGACAATCGTGGTATTCTCTTTGTTTACCGTAATCTTTTCAGCACGACCTAACATTTCGATTGTCGTCGATTCCAATTTCAATCCTTTTTCTTCAGAAATAACTACACCACCTGTCAAAACAGCTATGTCTTCGAGCATTTCTTTACGACGATCCCCGAATCCGGGAGCTTTTACAGCACAGATTTTGAGAGACCCGCGCAAACGGTTTACAACCAAAGTTGCCAAAGCCTCACTATCGACATCTTCTGCTATAATCAGTAAAGGACGACCTGTTTGTGCCGTAGCTTCAAGAACGGGAAGCATATCTTTCAAGGCAGAAATCTTTTTGTCGTAGATCAAAATATACGGAGTATCCATTTCGCACTCCATTTTCTCGGTATTCGTAACGAAGTAAGGAGAAATGTATCCTCGGTCGAACTGCATACCTTCTACAATATCGACAGTCGTATCGGTACCTTTGGCCTCTTCTACCGTGATAACACCTTCTTTCTTCACTTTCTTCATAGCCTCGGCAATGAGCTGACCAATCTCGCTATCGTTATTGGCCGAGATACGAGCAACCGATTCGATTTTCTCAAAATCGTCGCCCACTTCCTGAGCCTGAGCCTTGATGCCTTCTACCACTTTGGCTACGGCTTTGTCGATGCCTCGTTTCAAATCCATGGGGTTAGCTCCGGCAGCTACGTTTTTAAGGCCTACGTTTACGATGGCTTGTGCCAATACTGTTGCTGTCGTTGTTCCGTCACCGGCATCATCGCCTGTTTTAGAAGCAACTTCTTTTACCAATTGAGCACCCATGTTTTGAAATGGGTCTTCCAATTCTATTTCTTTGGCAACTGTCACACCATCTTTTGTAATATGAGGAGCACCAAACTTTTTCTCAATAATTACATTACGTCCCTTAGGACCGAGAGTGACTTTAACGGCGTCTGCCAATTCGTCGACTCCTTTTTTCAATTCTTCACGAGCTTGAATATTGAATTTAATTTCTTTTGCCATAGTTCTTTACCTAATAAAGTTAAACATTAAACACATTAAAGAATAGCTAAAATATCGGATTGTTTCATGATCAGATATTTCTCACCATCTAACTCGATTTCGGTACCTGCATATTTGCCATATAAAACAGTATCGTCGGGTTTTACCACCATTTCTTCGTCCTTCGTACCATTACCAATGGCGATCACTTTACCTTTGAGGGGTTTTTCCTTTGCCGAATCGGGGATAATAATACCACCGATTGTTTTTTCTTCTGCGGGAGCTGGAAGTACCAATACTCTGTCTGCTAATGGTTTAATCTTCATCGTTTTTTATTTTAGTTAATGTTTCGTTTTATATATAATGTTCTCGCTTTCGTGAGAACATTATATATATATCCAAATCTATGCCAAAAGATTTATTTGCTTAAAATCTGACAAAACGTCACCTGAGAATTGTGGCGTCGAAATAATTACTGACAAAGATTCCTTCTCTTTTCACTTAGAAAGAACAGGTGTCATTGTCGAAAATTTATTCAAGAAGGAATGGCTATTAATGGAGTGTCGGTGTGAAATAACATTTTGTGAGCGATACTCGGATTGAAAAGACGTGCAAATATATTTCGTTTACGATTGGGAACAACCATAACATCTATGGCCGATTCATGAAAAAGTTTTTCTACGTTATCTAAAAAATTTTCCTCACCGATAATCTTATAATCTATTTCTCTTCCCGGATAATGAGATTGACAGTAGTCTCGAATACCTGCTAATTTAATTTCTGTCCATGCATCGCTTTTTTCCGTTAAGTGTAAAAACATTATACCAAACGAATAGTTTTCGAATAAACGCATGAACGTGTCCAGAGAGATTAAATCCTGTTGATCGAAATTAGTAAAAAAAGCAATGTTTTTTATTTCGTTCATACAAGTATGAGTAAATCCTTCTGGGACAGCGAACACCGGGAAATTACCGGAATCTACTACTTCTGCGGTGACACTCCCTATTAGATCGATCTCTTTACGAGTTTTTCCCCTCGAACCCATAACTATGAGCGATGGATTCAATTCCTTTGCCATTAAGATTATCGTATCTTCAGGGACACCTTCACACACCCTATAAATGAATGGTGCAGAAGGAAAATCTCCATCTGTCATCAATCGCTGCAATTTTTCGCAAAAGTTTGCCATCTCCCGATTGGCCTTTGCGAATAATAGTTTATGTTCTTCACTCTCTTTTAACTCATAGGAGATTGTCTCTGTCAAGGAGAGTGACCCTGTGGAAAAAGGAGATAAAAAAGTATGTAGTAATACGACTTCTGCTTGATGGGTAGCCGCAAAATCAAAACCTAATCGACATGCCTGTAAAGAATAATCAGAAAAATCGATAGGTATAAGAATCCTATTTTTCTGTGGTTTGTCAGAAACTTCTGATTTCCCAAACACCGGATCGGTTTCTAAAATCTCGAGGGCGTGAGGCAAATCTTTCTCATGAATTCGCACTCGCACCCCCGGAGATATAACTGGTTTTAATAAATTGACATTCTGAATTACGACAGCTATTCCTTGACTTTCCAAAACGCCCTTTAAAATAAGAGCCTTTGGATAAGTATGAATCGCCAACGTTATCAACCTGTCTTTTTTCATTGTCAATTTATCCCTTTTATTTTTTATTTTCTTCTTCAAGAATACGAATTGCCATATCGTATATTTGCGTATTATCAAGGACTACGATTCCCCCGTCGGGCCCCGGTTCTATGTGAAGGCCGCAATTTTTCCCAAATGAATAATTACTGCCTCCGAAATAGTTACGTACGGTCTGTGTGGTAACATTCAACTCATCTGCTATTCTATGCATTGAACCATCTGGCAAACTGTCTTTGATGCGACGAAGTTCGTTAAATGTGATTGTCTTAGTCATAAGGGTAATGTTTTTATGGTTAATTATTTGGTTAATTGTACTCAATTGAATACGCAATAAATTTATGCTCTATTTTCTTTATATCCAAATTTTGTGAGTAAAATTTTATGAAGCATCAAGAATATGTTGCAATCAAGGCATAAACAGCTATGCAGAGTACACTTAAATAGATTACTCCCGTCGTTATTCGTATATCGGGATCTTTTATGTATGGCGATTCCCTATTGTTCAAGAATTTTTTATTTACCAAAAAACTTCGGAATCCATTTAATGCAATACAAATTATGACAGCAATAATTGTTCCCGAAATTATCCCCGCTAAGATATCCCCCGGGTAATGAACGCCTAAATATATGCGTGAATAGCAATTTACGATAGCCCAAAGGAGCGATGTGAATGCAAAAAATTTATTCCGAAAAATCATGGATAACAGGACCGCTGCTCCGAAACTATTCGCGGCATGGCTGGATATGAATCCATAACGTCCGCCTCTATAACCATTTACTATTTGCACAAATTCGGATAATTCAGGATCACGGGCTGGTCTCAATCTGGCGAAGTAAGGTTTACACAAAGTAGAGGCGAACTGGTCGCAGCATGTAATGGTTATTGCAACAGCTACACAGACCAATAGAGCTTCTTTCCAATTTTTTCTGAATAGGACAAATAGAAGAGATAATATCAAAGGTATCCATGTGTATTTTCCTGTATACACCCACATGAATTTATCTCCAAACGGGGTATGCATACTATTTAAAAATAGTAATAATTCTTTATCCCATTCTATTAATTGTTGAAGTATCGACATAGAATTAGATAATTTCTATTGACGAAGAGGGTAACCACCCGCGATTTCCGTCACTTATCTTGACCTCGGACCAGTCTCCCAATTTACTTAATATAGAGACCTTAGTCCCTTCATGTAAAATAAAGAGGTCTGTTCCACTTTCTGCCGGAGAACTTTTTACCGGAACAGTCGCAGCAAATACGATGGCTTCACTGCGGGCTTTTAACTTACTATTCAATCCCCATGCAAACCAATTGGCAAGAACAGCAATCAAGAAAAGTATAATTCCTCCAAAAAAACCGAATTTCTTTGCTTTGACAGACTTGGAGAACAGATATAAATATAGACCTCCGATAAACAATAGAAAAGAACCTATTCCTATGACAGCCCATGTATTCGATGACAAAAAATTGCGTAATGAATCTATCCATACGGAAAGAAAGAACTTACCTACCGGGTCGATTTTATCAACGATGTGGGTATTGGCCATCTCTAAATTAAAACGGGCATCTTCATTACCGGGATTCAGCAATAGAGCTCGTTCGTAATTTAGTATTGCTTTCGCAAACTCATTGTGTTTATAGTAAGCATTGCCTAAATTATAATATAAATCGGACGATACGCCTTGTTCTCTTAATGTCTGCTCATATAATTCTATTGCCTTAATGTAATCTTCCTGCCCATAAGCTTCATTGGCTTGTGTCAAAGTTGTCTGGCTATATATAGGCGATATCCCTATAACTACAAAAAGTAAATAAATATATATATTTTTCATTTTTCCCTATTTTACTTTTTTACTGTATTTTCCATTCTGCTTATAGCATCGAGAGTTTGTGAATATAACTCCTCCATAGTTTCATTTGATTGTGCCGGTGCATATTGAGCGAACTCACATCGACTCAGGATATCATTAAACGTAGATATTAGATCTTCTCCTGCCCCATATTTTTCCAGCTCGGTTGCAACATTGTCCTTAGTAAGTTCAGAAAGCGGCAGGCTGAGTTTATCGCTCAAATATCCCCATATGGCTTTGAGTACTTCGTCGTAAAAATGTTCTTTGTCATGATTTTTCAGATATTTCCCTGCAACTTTCAATCGCTTCAATGCGACCTTATTGGCCTTTTTGTTTTTCATCAGAGCGACATTGGCATTCGCTTTTGCTTGTTTGCGATTTATAAGTACAAAAATACAAAAAGCCAATGTCGGTAAAATATACCATAACCAATATTTCCAATTATCTACATATATCGAAGGAGTCTGCACCAAGTTCATCTTGTTTAATTTAATGTAGTGAATGTCCCGGTTCAATAATTTTAAATCTTCTTTGTTGGAAAAATTAGAAACGGTTTTTCCTCCCTCGCCAGAAGCTCCTTTTTCGACTGTAATCTCGTACTCTTCTGTATGTAAAGTTTTATATTGTTTGGATTTTGTATCGAAATAGGAGAACTCTACTGCCGGTATTTTGAATTTACCCGCAAAACGAGGAATCGTAGTATATTCTACCGTCCGAGTACCGCTAACTCCTCCTGTCGTAGCTTTTACCGAAACATCTACTTTGGGGTCGTAAGTATCGAAATCGTTGGGTAATTTCAAATCGGGATTTTTCATATATTTCAAATTTCCCGAACCCTTGAATATCAATTTTAAAGTTATTGCTTCATTTGCTTTCACATGTGTAGAACTAATCGAGCTACTCAATGTAAAATTACCTACTCCTCCCATAAATGAGACCGGTTTACCCGCCGGTAGAGGCATTACTTCGACAGAAGCAGCATTCGAACTAACAGATCGACTTACCCCTTGTGGAACTCTCATTGGGCCAAACGGTCCATTAACGAGTTGATATGTTTCTACTTGAAAGTCGAATTTCCCTGGATTAATAGTTATTTTCCCGGTACGTTGAGGGAACAAAAGGCATTGTTTCAAAATCGCCATTTTATAGTTCACCCCATTGTAATTTTCCAATTCGAACGACGTGTTTTGAGGTAAGTCTATATCCTGTACCACAAATCCTTCGAATGAAGGGAAGCTATAATTCTCTGCTTGTACACCCGATGCCCGAGTGTATAATTTTATCGTTGCCAGCAATGCTTCTTGTTCATATACTTTTGTCTTCGAAAGTACGGTTCGAATAAATAATTCCGTATTTCCAGCTTCTTCTCCCATTGACTGTCTCGAAGCACCGCCTGCCGAGGACGATGTTTTATCGGGAGGAAGTATCGTTAACTTCCATGTATTGGTAGAAAAAGTACGCCCATCGGCCGAGATTGTAGCCGGTGCAAAAGTGTAGCTACCTTCTTTTTCCGCTCTCAAAGTAATTACATGTGTTTCCGTTGTTTGTCTATCGACATTACCGTTTACAACAGATACACTCGTGCCTGAGCTCGTTCCTTGATATAATACTTTACAGCCAGAAAATTCAGGTAACCTCAAATCTTTACCTGATGCATTATACAAAGTATATTCCAATTGGAATTGTTGCCCTTGTATCACTTGTCTGGGTCCATCTACTGCAAACCGCACATTATCAGCCCACAGAGTTGCCATACAGACCAAAGCCCCAAACATTATTAAATATCTTCTCATAACTATTTATATAACTATGTTATATGATTCTACCATTCTTTATCGGTCTTTTTACGTTTTTGTTGCTGCATCAGCGCTTTTTGGACTTTTTCTTGTGTATCTCGTTCGTCCTGTTGAATCGCATCGAGAATTTGTTGTGCATTCTCTTTCGACATTTGAGATTGTTGCGGTTGTTGCTGCTGTGGTTTATTTTGTTCTTGTTGATCTTTATTTTTATCTTGGTTATTTTGATTGTTGTTTTGCTCTTGTTGATCTTGCTTTTGGTCTTTTTGTTGATCTTTGTTCTTATTTTGCTGGTCTTTGTCGTCGTTTTTATCTTGATTTTGTTGCTCTTGTTGTTGTTTCTTTAACAGCAATTGTGCCAGTCTGAGGTTGTAACGCGTCTCGTCGTCCTTCGGATTTCGTCGGAGAGCATTTTTATATTCTTCTATACTTTGAGCATAATTTTTTTCTTGGAACGATATGTTTCCAAGATTATGCCAAGCGTGTGCTGCTCGTAAAGAATCGGACGATGCTTGTACGATTTTTCTATATTCGTTGCGAGAATCATTCCATTTCTGCTGTTTGTAAAGCGCCGCACCTAAATTGTATGTTGCAATTTCCGACGAAGGGTTAGCTTCCAGAGCTTTACGGTATTCGATCTCAGCTTCGGTATATTTTTTATCGTTAAATAATCCGTTCCCTTTTCTAATCGTGTTGCGTTCGACTTTTTCATCTATTTTATTTTCACCTTGCGCAACAGCCTGTGCATTCTCTTGTGCGAGCAAACTCATTGTCATGCTCATCAACACAAAATACATTATATATCTGATAGATTTCATATCTCAACATATTTATGAAAAGAAGGTTATCTTTTTTAGCCAACTGTTCTTTCTGTCTACAATAAACACATCTACTATTAATAACAACAATGCTATCCACGCCAGCCCCTGAAATTGTTCATCATATTGCGAATAGACTTTACTCTCAATATCGGCTTTTTTCATTTTCTTTACTTCTGAGGTCAAGGCTCTCAATGCACTATTGGTATTATCGGCTCGAACATAAATACCAGTTCCTGCCTTTGCTATTTCTTGGCCGAGAGACTCGTTCAATTTCGAAATAACTACATTACCGTCTCTGTCTTTAATAAAGTTATTTTCACTGTTCCCGGTCGGGATAGGAACACCTTCCAACGACCCGATACCGATTACATCTACTTTAATATTTTTTTCAGCCGCAGCTTTTGCCATTTGAACAGCATCGTCTTCATGATTTTCTGCATCGGTTATGACAATGATTGCTTTATCTACCCCTTCATTGGGTGTAAATGAATTCATCGCAGTAGAAATAGCCCGACCAATAGCTGTACCTTGTGTCGGAACCATATTAGGATTAATGGTATTCAAAAACATTTTAGCCGACACAAAATCTGATGTAATCGGTAACTGAGTATAAGCATCTCCTGCAAAAACAATAAGACCTATCTTGTCGTTGTCCAATTCATCTACGAGTTTTGACAACATCATCTTTGCTTTTTCCAATCGATTAGGCGCTATATCCTTCGCCATCATCGAATTGGAAACGTCTAGCGCTATCATAATTTCGACTCCTTGTTTCTTTACGGTTTCGAGTTTAGAACCGAACTGGGGCCGCGCCAACATAAATACAATGACAATAAACGCCAATTGTTGAATAATAAATTTAATCCACGGTTTATATTTTGAGACATCGGTCATCAAAGGAGCCAGCACCGACGGATTACCGTACTTGGCCAAATTACGTCGGGACCGATAACGCCCATAGATAAACAGTCCCCACAATATAGGAACAATGATCAATAAATATAGGTATTCAGGTTGTGCAAATCGAAACATAATCAACTTCTGTTTAAGGAATATTTTTCAATAACGTATGACGAAGAACAATTTCCAAACCTAAGCATAAGAGAGCCATTAATGCCCAAATAGTGTATTCTTCCTCTTTTACACTGAATTCTTTAACTGTTAGCTTCGTTTTTTCCAATTTATCTATTTCCTCAAAAATACCTTTGAGGACGTTTTTGTTCGTTGCCCTGAAATATTTTCCATCTGCTGTCTCTGCAATTTGCTTCAAGGCCTCTTCGTCCATTTCGACCGGCATATTCTGATATGTAATGCCATACGGTGTCTGAACCGGTGTAGGTGCTAATCCTTTTGTTCCCACCCCTATCGTATAAACGTGGATTCCAAACGACTTCGCTATTTGTGCCGCAGTCGCCGGCGCAATGTCTCCGGCATTGTTCGTACCATCGGTCAGCAGTATGATTGTCTTCGATTTGGCTGGTCCGTCTTTTATTCTGTTAATAGCGGTTGCCAAACCATCACCGATTGCGGTTCCATCGTCGACCATACCGCAATGGACATCTTTCATTAAATTAAGAAGGACGGCATGATCTGTTGTCATCGGACACATGGTAAAACTTTCCCCGGCGAAGATCACCAAGCCTATATTGTCGTGCTCTCTCCCGGAAACGAACTGCGCAGCTACATCTTTTGCCGCCTCTACTCTATCCGGCTTGAAATCGCGGGCTAACATACTTCCAGAAATGTCAAGGGCAAGCACTATATCCACTCCTTCGGTAGAGGAATTTTGCCAGCTATCGGTAGATTGGGGACGAGCTAATGCAATAATCAAAAGAACCACTGCCAAAACGCGTAAAACAAAATTGAAATGCCGCAGGTAAATTTTGTATGTACGCGGCATTTTATCGAATGGCTGTGTCGTAGAGACTTGTAGTGCAGCCTGCATACGCTTCTGTTTAAGAACATACCATGCTATTACCGGTATAATCAATAACAACAGAAGTAAATATAAAGGATTCGCAAATACCATTTTCAAATTATTTTAAAGGCTGTTATCAACCTTCGTTCAACATCTCTTTTCATTCCGTTTTTTCGGAAGTCTGATTCTCGGATTCAGGAGCCTTTTCTTCCGGTTTAGTCTCTTCAACAAAAGTCTCGGCATAACGCATTACCTGCTCATTGTCGTCCGGCAGTGGTCTCATTTTTGCGAACTTCACGAAATCGGCCATTTCAAGAATATCTCGTAATTGCCGATTGACAGCTTTTGTCTCTTCGTTACGATGCAATGTTTCAATAATTTGAGAAGAAGTCATTTCCATTGCATTGATATGAAATCGTTCGTCGATATACTCTCTAAGAATCTCCGTTAAATTCGTATAATAGGCCTTTTCCTGACCTTGCTGCCATAGTTTAGAGTCCTTTAATTCGTGTAAAGCTTGTATTGCCCGGTCATAAGGCGGAACCAACATTTTTTCATCGATAGTTTCTTCGCCTTTTTTCCGCCGGCCCCAACGCCAATATGCATATATTCCTGCCGCTATGACGATTAAAGCGACCAATAAATATATTACCCACGACGGAATGTAATCCATCAATACAAAAGGTGGTGCATCTACTCCTTTTATATCGAACTCTGCATGAGTTGTATCAACCGGAACCGGTACTACTTTGAGACTCAACGCCTGAGTCTCGAAAGTATCGTCTTCTATGACATATTTGAACGGAGGTAGATAATAAAGTCCCGAATCGAACGAGGTGACAAGAACTTCATTATTTATTTGTATCCGATTGTTTTTCAAATCAATCGTATCGGGTTTAGATACCTTCAACACTTCTACGCCTGTAACAAGCGTATCTTGAATAATGGGTAACCTCACAAATTTATCTTTATCCTGAGAAACCTCTAATCGCACCGTAGTTTGATCTCCCATCATAATAGCGGCAGAATCCATTTGGGCTCGCACGACTATATTATTCTGGGCAGATACAGTTGCCATAAATACCGGCAATACAGAACAAAGACCTAACAACTGTAATATTATATACCTTCTTTTCATATATACATAGATTTTTAATCTACCCTCTTCGCTTGAAGAGAGTCATAAGGGCTACGACAAAATCATCGTTTGTTGCGATAGTCGCTAAATCGACTCTACTTTTACGTAAAGTCGCAAGCATTTTTTCTTGTCTCGAATTCCACCAAGCGGCATATCGGTTTCGCACGTTTGCCGAAGACGAATCTATCCACTGCTCACACCCTCGCTCGGAATCTTGGAGTTTAATCAATCCTACATCGGGTAATTGAGTTTCACGTCGGTCATATACTTGTATTGCCACCAAATCGTGACGACGGTTAGCTATCGATAAAGCATTTTTATAATCGTTCCCGTCTACGAAATCAGAAATCAAAAATGTCGTGCATCGTTTCTTGATCGCGTTTGTCATATATTCCAGAGCCAAACTTATATTGGTTCCTGTACTCTCGGGTTGGAAGTCTATAAGTTCTCGTATGATATACAAAATATGCTTGCGGCCCTTTTTGGGGGGTATGAATTTTTCTATCTTATCGGAAAAAAATATCATACCTATCTTATCGTTGTTTTGTATAGCCGAGAATGCAATGGTTGCAGCGACTTCGGCCATCATCTCACGTTTGGCCTCTCCTACCGCTCCAAAATTTCTACTGGCAGAGACATCGACCAAAAGCATGACTGTCAATTCCCTTTCTTCTTCAAATACTTTCACGTAAGGTTTATTGTAACGTGCCGTCACGTTCCAGTCTATATCTCTTACGTCATCGCCATACTGATATTCTCGGACCTCGGAGAACGCCATACCCCGACCTTTAAAAGCCGAATGGTATTGCCCCGCAAATATATTACGGGAAAGACCTCTCGTCTTTATCTCGATATGACGAACTTTTTTCAACAGCTCACTGGTTTCCATAAATTATATCCCGAACATCGTTTAGGGAACTTCTACCTTATTGAGTATTTCACTAATAATTTCTTCTGCGGTCATATTGTTGGCCTCGGCTTCGTAGCTCAACCCGATACGATGACGCAATACATCGTGACAAACGGCTCGCACATCTTCGGGAATAACATAGCCCCGTTGTTTTAAAAATGCATAAGCCCGGGCTGCTAAGGCCAGACTAATAGATGCACGAGGAGAGGCTCCGAATGATATCATTTCTTTCAGCTCTCCCAAACCATAATCTTGGGGGAAACGTGTTGCAAATACGATATCGACAATATACCGTTCTATTTTTTCATCTATATAAACTTTTTGGACAATCTCTCTCGCTTCAATAATCTCAGACGGTTGCAGAACGGGTTTAATATCTATTTTTCGTCCGCTTATATTCTGACGTATAATGAGTTTCTCTTCTTCTTTTTTAGGATATCCGATGATTACTTTAAGCATAAAACGGTCCACCTGTGCCTCTGGTAACGGATATGTACCTTCTTGCTCTATCGGGTTCTGAGTAGCCATAACCAAAAACGGATCGTCTAATTTAAACGTCTGCTCACCAATGGTAACCTGACGTTCCTGCATGGCCTCTAATAGCGCACTTTGTACTTTTGCCGGAGCCCGGTTAATTTCATCTGCCAAAACAAAATTGGCGAAAATAGGACCTTTCTTGATTTGAAATTGTTCTTTTGCCTGACTATATATCATCGTACCCATGACATCGGCAGGCAGTAAATCGGGCGTGAATTGTATGCGGCTATATTTTGCATCAATGAGAGAAGCCAATGTTTTTATAGCCAAAGTTTTTGCTAACCCCGGTACACCTTCAAGCAAGATATGTCCGTTGGATAACAATCCTATCATCAGTGAATCCACCAAATGTTTTTGACCGACAATAACTTGATCCATGCCTTGTGTTATCATATTCACAAACGAACTTTTACTGGCGATCAGATCGTTCAACTCCCGAATATCTACTGTTTCACTCATACGTTTTATCTTTTTGTATTTTTAATTTATACGTTTTTTGACTTTCTCTGTCGCAAAATTAGCCATACACTGGTTCTATATATACCCAATCGCGTTAAAAATGGCTAACTATTCACTTAAAAAAGACTAAGTCGCTAACTTATTCAGCTAACGACTCTGTTGATATTTATTCATAACGACTCTGTATTTTCGCGGCTAATGCCTTAGCGTTCTCGACAGAAGTCCTATTGTTTGCATCAATATCATATTTCGATGCACTTGGAATGGTTAAACGAGTCCCAATCGGAACTTGATTAGGATTTTTAATCACGTCCTTGTTTTCTTCATAAATATACACCCAAAATGCCTTATGCCCAAAATATTTTCGAGCCAATGTCGTCAGAAATACTCCTGATCGAATAGTTTCTATAACCGGCTTGACCTCAGGCGCTGCGAGGGGAGAAGCCGAGATTACCGAGTCTTTAAGGACAGAATCCTTTTCCATTTCTGAAAGTGTATCTTTATTTTCCGGTAGAACAACCGATTCGGGATTGTTGTTCATGGGTCGCGAATCGATCGACTGCTTTCCCAAAGACAGAGTATATTCTCCGATTTTCACAACATAAGGGCTATCATTTCCCATAAAAAATATACCTCCGGCCAAGCATATTATAATAATGCCGAATGCGGACAGTACACCCCACCAGAATGATTTTCGAGAAGCCGATTTCCGCAAATAATCCTCATAACAATCTTCCTCTTTTTCTTCTACTTTCGTCTCTGATTCGGGTTGAATAATTTCCTCTTGAAATTTCTCTATTTCCTGTGATGATACAGTAGATTCAGAAGATTCTTCATCGGCTGATTTATCTTCCTGAATATATTCATGAGCCGGTTCTATGGGTTCATCTTCCTCTTCTTTTTCTCGAATTTCTTTTGAATCTTGTAGTTCTACATTTTCGGTATTACAAATGTCGTTATTTTCATCTATATCTTGACTTGGAACGGCCGTCATATCCTCAATCGGCACATGATCATTGAGGACTTCGACAGAAAAGCTGGAAAATGGGGCATTAACAGCTTCACGCAGTACTTTATCAGGAATAAAAGACAGTTTATAGTGCCCCGGTATCTCCACAGGTTCTCCGGTTTGAATATTGATACTTCCTCGGGCTTCTACCCATATAGGTTTAAATAAACCTAACCCGTTTATTCTCAACTCTTCACCGGAAGTTATGACTTCTGTTGAAACAGTAAAAAATTCTTTCAAAAAAGTTTCAGCTTCTTTCTTCGTGATATTCATCTTTGAAGAAAGCAATCCAACCAAATCGGGAAAAGATATTTTTTCGTTCATTTGGAAGACAACATTTTAAGTTTAGTTTTAATAGCACTCCCCGGTTTAAATGACAGAATCATCTTGGGAGGGACAAGCATACGCTTACCGGTTGACGGATTCACGACTACTCGTTCCAATTTCTTTTTGGGCTCGAATAACCCGAATCCTTGTATTGCCACTGTGTCCATCTGAGAACAACGTTCCTTCAAAATTTGAAGAAATGCAGACATATAGCTGTCGATTTCTCCTTTATCTTTGCCCAATCGGGATTGTAATTGTATCAAAAAAGATTTATGATCCATTCTCCATTATTTTTTTATTGAGAGAAGTTTGTTTGTACCATTAATAGCCTATGTGCAAATTTAGAAAAAAATTTGTACAAACGTACATTATTTGTATATTTACCGTTACTTAATCAACATAAACCACTATGGAAAATGTTCGAAAATATTTTAAACGCGATATAAGTTGGCTTTCTTTTAATTACAGAGTATTAATGGAAGCTATGGATCATACGGTTCCGTTATTTGACCGAATAAAATTTTTGTCTATCTATCAGTCCAACCAAGAAGAGTTTTATAGAGTGAGAGTATCGGAATATCACCAAATACTATCTGATCCACTGCAAAGCATCGAGGATAAACGACAGGCCGAAAATACACTGAGTGCAATCAATCAAGAAGTAAATCGACAAGTAGATATTTTCAATAAGTTTTTTTTCAACGAGATTATACCTGAACTTGAAAAAGAAGGAATGGTATTGTATCATAACGAACAAATAGAAAATTGTCATCGAGAAGAGATCCGTAATTTCTTTAAAGAAGAGGTATTCCCCTTTCTACAACCGGTCTTGATACTAAAAAATGATATTGTCTCTTTTTTACGAGATAATCGACTTTATTTGGCCATAAAAATGTACAAGAAAGGAGATCCCGATAGACAACCGTTTTATGCCCAAATAAAGATACCATTTAGTAAAGTACCTCGTTTCATAAATCTCACACCTCACGATGGCAAAAATTATCTGATGTTTATCGACGATATGATCGCCTTAAATTTAGACGTCGTATTTCCCGGATTTATTATCGATTCTCACTATGCGATAAGAGTCTCTCGCGATGCAGATTTTTCCATAGAAGCCAAAGAGGTAGCGAACATCGTCGATGCGGTACGCAAGCGCGTAAAAAAGAGAAAAATAGGGAATGCCAATCGACTGGTTTACGATGGCTGCATGCCCTTAGATATGCTGCAATACATTTGCGATGCCTATGATATTCCTCACGGACAATGTATTCGATCAGGGAGATACCTTAATTTGGAAGATTTATCGAAGTTACCGAATCTAACCGGAAAAGAATTAAGCGAAGTACTCCCCTCGCCTATGCAGATACCGGCATTCGATAGAGCACCAACCATGTTCGAAGTTATTCGGCAACGGGATTTTCTAATTCATTTTCCATATCAGTCGTTTAGTTATTTAACCCGTTTTCTTACCGAGGCTGCCGATAATCCTAACGTTACCGACATAAAACTCACCCAATACCGTGTCGCTGAAAATTCCGAAATCATAGATCGTTTACTTTATGCAGCACAGAAGGGAAAACAAGTAACTGTATATGTAGAGATAAAGGCACGGTTCGACGAGGAAAACAATATCATAACTTCCGAACTGATGCGAAAATCTGGGATTCGCGTGGTGTATAGTACTCCCGGATTAAAAGTGCATGCAAAAGCATTATTAATCAAATGTTCTACACTTCACAAAAATCAGCCACAAGCTTATGCTTTTTTAAGTACAGGGAATTTTAATGAAAATACGGCTCGAATTTATTCGGATATGGGTCTGTTCACTATAAATAGGGAAATTACCAGCGAATTAGATAAATTATTTTCCATTTTAGACGGCTCGTCAAACGACCGATATTTCCAAACTTTATTGGTCGCTCAATTCAACATGGTCGATGTGTTGAAACAGAAGATAAATTTTGAGATTGAAGAGGCTCGTCAAGGTCGGAAAGCCCATATTATATTAAAAATGAATGGGCTGCATGATACGAATATGATAAATGCTCTTTATGATGCCAGCGAAGCGGGTGTACATATAGATTTGATCGTAAGAGGTATTAATTGCTTAGTTCCTAACCAACCTTACAGTCGCAATATCCGTATGATTCGCATAATAGATTCTTATTTGGAACATGCGCGTATTTGGTATTTTTACGCTGGTGGACATGAGGATATGTACCTTTCTTCGGCAGATTGGATGCGACGGAACTTGAACAGACGCATTGAGACTGCTGTTCCCATATTCGACCAAAGCATAAAAAATGAAATATTATCAATTATATCCCTTCAACTGCAAGATAATGTCAAGGCTTGTTATATAGACGAAAATTTAGAAAATCACTATGTTCAAAGTCGGGAAGCAAAGCTCCGTTCTCAACGACACTGCTTTCATCTGTTAGAAAAATATTCTATTCCCGACACTCAGTCTGTGATACCCGAAATTTTTATCAGTTGATTGGGATTTACTAATTTATCATTCGGTAATTTCGACATTGTTACCTTCCGGGTCGAGTATAGTACTCTCATAAAATCCATCACCGGTAAGCCGAGGTTGTCCTATAACCGTATATCCATCGGTTTGCAAACGTCGGGTAAGCTCGTCGACAGCTTCTCGACTACCTACCGATATAGACAAATGGGCCAAACCTTTCACTTGGCCTCGGTTGAAAGGCATATCTAAAATATCAGGACGATTCATTAATTCAAGACAAGCTGTTCCCTCATCAAAAGATAAAAAATAAGAAGTAAATTTCTTGGATTCATTGACATATCTGTCATTGCATAAAGCGCCGAAATATTTCATATAAAAAAGACGAACCGATTCGATATCGTCTGCCCATAGTGCAACGTGATTAAGTCTCATATGAATGTGTAATTTTTGTACAAATGTACATTACTTATCTATATTACAAATTCTCATCGATTAAAAAAAATTAAAAGAATAACGATTATCATGTGATTTTCATTTTGTTTTTATTATTATTTTTGCAGAAAAATCTCAAATCATGAAAAAGATAGTATTTTTATTTCTAATTTGTATGCCGATATGCCAGGTTGTATCGGCTCAAACCTTAAAGAAGCAGAACCAAATGCTGAAAGATTCCATCGGTATTATGCACAAAGTAATCGATGAAAAGTCTTCGGTAAATAGTGCTTTATCGAAAGACAACAGTACACTTAAAAATCAAAATGTATTACTAAAAGCCAGTAAAGACTCATTGATTAAAGAGCAGAAAACACTTCTCGGTAAATATAAAAATTTATCAGAAGAAAACGATTTATTAAAAGATTCGCTTTTTATATATCGGGGCCAAAATAAAACATTGAATTTACAAGTAGATAGCCTTAATACAAAAATTGAGAATCTTACCGAAGAAATGAATACAAAACTTGATTACATGGCTAAACAAGAAAAAATTTGGGGAAGAAAAAAATACTTCAATATTTCTTATGGTATGCCTTCATTAACCCGGGGTAATGGCTTAGAAAAATTAAATAGTGATTTTGCTGTGGCTATAAACCGAGGGAATACTTATTATTTGCACAAAAAGCCTCTTTTCGGAATGTTGAAATTCGGATTGGATTGGACAGTCTTCGATATAGCAGCAGCAAAATATACCGTAGAAGAAAGTGATTTTGAAGACGGCGGAGATATTTATAAAGCTGAAATCGGAATGCAGTTTGGTCCTTCTATCACGATTAATCCGGTCGATTTCTTAAAAATAAACGTATATTTCCGTTATGATCCGACTTTCTCCGTCGCATATAATCAAGACAGTGATTTCCTGATGAACTATGGATCTTATTTTAATACAGGTTTAGCAGCTTCATACAAAGTTATATCTCTTGGTGCTGAATATCGTTGGGGTACGACTTCGTATAAGATAGATGAAGAAAATCAAGATTGGAAAGTATCAGGCGCATACCTATATGTTAGTTTCCGATTCTAATCTGTATAATTTATTATAGAGGCACAGCCGATAGGATTCCTTCTTATCGGCTGTGAATTTTTCGAACAATTTGCCAATATATAGATTTTATATCTGTATCTTGGGCAGATATAGCAAAACTACCGGTCTCTATGCGGCAATTGATACAGGGAGTACAAATAACTTCATCTTGAAGAACAAATCCAATTCGTTTCCCTATCGAATGCTCTGTTGCGTCTGCCCACTTTTCTACACAATCAGCAGCTACATGGCCCGTAATTTGATATATGAACTTACCTTTTAAGTTTTCTGCCGAATCTAATTTTATTTCTTCAAAATCATTAATAGTTACGATAGGTTCTAAAGAAATACTGTCTTCTACACGATCGGTGATATAATACCACCCATTTGGTCGCTCGTTTTTTTCGGATTGCAGACACTCAACAAAAAGAGACATAAAGGAATACAAATAAACCTATTCATCATACAAATTGTAATCGAGGTAAAAGTACGTAAAACTTGGTTTACACCAAAGCATAAAATTTACATTTAGTACAAATGTACTATATTTCTCTGAATAGCTTTACCTCGTATTTCAAATTATTGGCAAAACAATTTAGAGATAAAGAATGTTTAAAAATAAACTGACATTTTATAGCCAGCTTTATACTCATAATAACAAAGATATCTTGTTAATATTAAAAAATTAAGTATATTTGAATTCTGACAATTATAAATGCATTTCTTTTTATACTTTATTCCCATCTCAATTAAACATAACAAAAAAATGAAAAAATTACTTTCTTTATGGATAACGGTTGTTATCATTCTATTTCAAGTTCATGTCTCAGAAGCTTGTACCGGCATTACTTTAACAACAAAAGATAATTCTATGATTCTTGCCCGAACAATCGAATGGGGCGGCAGCGATTTAAATAGCCAATATGTTGTCGTTCCTCGTGGTTACGAACAGTATTCCTATATTCCCGGAGGAGAACGATCGGGAATGAAATTTATAGCTCGTTACGGTTATATCGGGTTATCCGTCGAACAAAAGGAATTTGTGGCAGAGGGACTAAACGAGGCTGGACTATCTGCCGGATTATTTTATTTTCCCGGATATGGTCGATATGAAGACTATGATTCCAAACTGAAAGATTCCAGTATAGCCGATTTACAATTAGTATCATGGATATTGGGAAACTTTTCAACGGTAGACGAAGTTATGAAAGCTATAAAAAAGATACACATCGTGCCGATTGACCCAAGAGCCTCAACCGTTCATTGGAGAATGGCAGATATTACGGGAAAACAAATCGTATTGGAGATTGTTGATGGTCAACCTAATTTCTATGAAAATACATTAGGAGTACTTACCAATTCTCCCGGTTTTGAATGGCACATGACCAATCTGAATAATTACATCAATCTTTATTCCGGGACTACTAATCCGAGGACACTCGGAAATATAAAACTTTCCTCATTTGGTGCAGGCAGTGGTTTCCTCGGCATTCCCGGTGATGTCACTCCCCCATCAAGATTCATACGTGCCGCTTTTTACCAGACTTCTTCTCCACAAAAAGAAACAGCGATAGAAGCTGTTATACAGAGCTTTCACATTTTGAACAACTTTGATATACCTATCGGTATAGAGTTTTCTGAAAGTGAAACGCCTACCGATATACCGAGTGCCACACAATGGACATCATCGACAGATCTTACACACAGAGTTATCTATTATCGTACTATGTATAATAGCGACATTCGTTGCATAGACTTGAAAGCCATCGATTTTAATCGTGTAAAATATCAAGCGGTTCCACTCGATTTGATAAAACAGCAACCTATACAGCCGGTACAAATCAATTGATCAATACTCGGTATACTTTGTAAATGTAATCACAAAAAGACCGTATCTATCATAACGATATGGTCTTTTTTCATTTTGGAAATATCGCCTTTATATTTAAATTTAATAATTAATTATAAATCAAACAATTATATAAATTTCAAACTATGGTATTTTAATTGCAAAGTATAAAACGAAAACTCTGTAATAGAGACATGTGAGAAATGGAAAAGCAGAAAATGGATCGTAAACAAGAAAAATTCAAAATCTTGAAATTCGGAGGAACTTCATTAGGAACCGTCGAGAGAATCAAACATGTAGCAAATCTTATTTGTAATAATGAGTTGAATCTGGTCGTACTATCGGCAATGTCGGGCACGACCAATTCATTGGCAGAAATAGCCTCATTACTATTTAATGGAGATATCGACGGTGCACAACGTGACATTGAGTGTTTGAAAAGCAAGTATATCGAAGTCGCCGATAAGCTCTATCTTTCTGCAAAGAGCATAGAAGAAGCTAAAAAGTTTATTCTGTGCTCTTTTTCATCGTTACAAACAATAGCTCAATCTCCCATTTCTTCAAAACAAGAAAAAATTATACTGTCACAGGGCGAATTACTGATAACTCGACTGATGCATATTTATTTGAAAGAAATTGGAATCGTATCGGTTCTGCTTCCTGCGATTGAGTTCATGCGTACCGACAGAAACGGAGAGCCCGATATACACTTTATCAAAAGGAATGTATGCAAATTATTAAAACACTATCCCAATAATCGTTTGTTTATTACGCAAGGTTATATTTGTCGTAATGTCTCCGGTGAAATAGACAACCTGCAACGAGGCGGTAGCGATTATACTGCATCATTATTGGGTTCTGCCTTGAATGCATGTGAGATACAAATATGGACCGACATAGACGGACTACACAACAACGACCCAAGAGTAGTATCGACAACAGCACCAGTGCGTACTCTGACTTTTGACGAAGCCTCCAAGCTCGCATATTTCGGTGCAAAGATTTTGCATCCGACATGTATCCTTCCGGCCAAATTAAAAAATATCCCTGTAAGGTTACTCAACACTATGAATCCCCAAGCTCCGGGAACGCTTATTTCCGATACTGCCGACACCGGGAAAATAAAGGCTGTTGCAGCCAAAGATAACGTAACTTATATTAAGTTGCGCTCTCACTATAAAATACCGTGTTACCGTTTCCTCGAAAAAATATTTCACTGCTTTGCACAATCCCATACACCTATCGATTTGGTCGTAACGTCTAATGTGGAAATATCTTTATCAATCGACAATAAGATACATTTGCCGAAAATAATCTCTATGCTGGAACGATATGCCGATGTTTCGGTCGAAGATGATATGGTAATTATTTGTGTTGTGGGTGATCTGAAATGGTATAATGTGGGCTTTGAACATCAAATAGTCGAAGCCTTAAAAGATATTCCTGTACGAATGATCTCTTACGGAGATAACTGCGATGTGTCGTTCGTTATGCGTCGTGATGATAAAAAGCGAGCTTTGGAAGCACTTAGCCAACGTGTCTTTTCTTAATAAATAGCAAAATAAACCTGTTAAAACGGGTGATAAAGTCAGACAAAAAAGGTCATTCTGAAAATGAATGACCTTTTTCTTATAAAAATAATTTTAATTCTACTAATTTACATCTTTCACTCCCGCAAGTTCCGGGTCAATCATAATACGTCCGCAATATTCACAAACGATAATTTTCTTACGCATTTTGATATCGAGCTGTCTTTGAGGTGGAATACGATTGAAACACCCTCCACAAGAATCGCGTTGAATATAAACCACAGCCAAACCATTGCGTGCATTTTTACGAATTCTCTTAAATGCAGACAACAAACGAGGCTCTACTTTATTTTCAAGTTTCTTGGCCTTTTCCCTCAGCTTTTCTTCATCTTGTTTGGTCTCCGAAACAATTTCATCAAGTTCGCTTTTCTTTTCATTCAAAATATGCTGGCGATCCTGTAAAATCTCCTCCGAAGCTGCGACTTCATTACTCTTGGCCTCTTGTGCTGCGATAAATTCATTGATACGTTTTTCGCACAATTGAATTTCAAGCGTTTGATATTCGATTTCTTTCGACAGAAAATCAAATTCTCGATTATTCCGCACGTTATCCTGCTGCTTAGTATATTTCTCTATAAGCGTTTGGGCATTTTGTATTTCTACTTTTTTAGCCGACACAGCAGCTTTAAGGTCTTCTATTTCTGTATGAAAGTTTTTGATACGAGTTTCAAGACCTGCAATTTCATCTTCAAGGTCTTGAACTTCAAGAGGAAGCTCACCTCTCAATGTTTTTATTCTATCGATTTCCGAAAGAATGGTTTGCAAATCATACAGTGTTTTCAACTTCTCCTCCACTGTATATTCTTTCTCTGCTTTTGTTTTGTCAGTAGCCATACTTTACAAATAATTTATCGGATTTGTATCTACCTGTGTAGAATGGATTGCAAAGGTAGGGAATTTTTTTTGAATTATCTCACAAAAAATTTCTTTTGTATATTGTTCGCTCTCATAATGACCGATTTCGGCCAATAGTATATGAGATTCAAATTCGAAATAGTCGTGATAACGAATCTCTCCTGTAACAAACATATCGGCTCCGGCTATGACAGCTTTTGTCATCAATGAGGCTCCGGCTCCTCCACATAATGCTATTCGTGAAATTTTTCGGTTATGCAACGGAGAATGTTTTACGCAACCGGTCTTAAAAATTTCTTTCAGCTTTTCCAAGACCAACACTTCATCGACAGGTTCCGGTAAGGCTCCTACAACACCGCTCCCGACTTGTTCCCATCGGTTGGATAACGGAATCAAATCGAATGCCGGTTCTTCATACGGGTGGCTCCTTTTCAGCGCATCGATAACCGCTTCTTGTACATGTATAGGAACTATCACTTCCAAGCGCGTCTCTTGTTCCCGGTGAAACTCCCCTATCGTACCGCAATATGGATTAGCATAGGTTCCCGCACGAAACGTCCCTGTCCCTTCTTGTCCGAAACTACACTTGTCATAGTTTCCTATATGACCGGCTCCTGCTTCAAAAAGAGCGCTTCTTACGCTCTCGACATGAGTCGAAGGTACATAGGTAACCAATTTTATCAGTCGGCCGCATAACGGGTCTAAAACTCGAATCGAGGTCAATCCCAGTTTCCGAGCCATTCTGTAAGATACCCCCTCCGGGGCATTGTCGAGATTGGTATGGGCTGCATAAATGGCTATGTTGTGTTGAATAGCTTTAATGACAATCCTCTCGACATAACTATTCCCCGTTATCGATTTCAATCCCTTGAAGAGTAAAGGATGGTGAGATACAATCAAATTATATCCCATAGAGATAGCTTCGTCGACTACGGCTTCCGTGACATCGAGACAAACAACCGCACCCGAAACCGATTGAAACCGACCGCCCACTTGCAATCCTGCATTATCATAGGATTCTTGCCAATTCAATGGAGCGACCGATTCTATCGCCTTTATGATATCGTTAACTATTATCACGAATCTCTAATTCTTCGGGTTCACTTTTATACATAGTTCTTCTAACTGGGATTCCGCCAAAACAGAAGGTGCATTAAGCATAACATCTCGACCGGAATTGTTTTTGGGGAATGCGATGCAGTCTCGTATAGAATCTAATCCGGCGAACATCGAGACTAGACGATCCAAACCGAACGCCAAACCTCCGTGAGGCGGTGCTCCATACTTGAATGCATTGATTAAGAAACCAAACTGATCCAATGCTTGCTCTTCGGTAAATCCCAGCAAACGGAACATATGGTCTTGCAATTCACTGTCGTGTATACGGATAGACCCGCCACCCAATTCGACACCGTTGATAACCATGTCGTAAGCGTTCGCTCTGACGGCTCCGGTATCGCTATCCAATAGAGGAATATCTTCCGCTTTCGGGGAAGTAAACGGGTGATGCATGGCATAGAAGCGCTGGGTCTCCTCGTCCCATTCGAACAAGGGAAAATCGATAACCCACAAGGGTGCAAACGTATCTTTATCCCGCAACCCCAAACGAGAGCCCATTTCCAGCCGCAGCTCACAAAGAGCCTTACGGGTTTTCATCGCAGGACCAGCTAATATCAACAACAGGTCGCCCGGTTTTGCACCGAATCTTTCGCCCCACTTTTTCAAATCGTCTGCCGAATAAAATTTGTCGACCGATGACTTTGGCGTGCCGTTTTCATCGAAACGGACATAGACCAACCCTTTGGCTCCTATTTGTGGACGTTTGACGAACTCGGTCAATTCATCGAGTTGCTTACGGGTATATGTCGCACACCCTTCGGCACAGATACCGCCCACATACTCGGCACTATCGAACACCACAAAATTATGTCCTTCGGTTAAATCTTTCATTTCAACGAATTTCATACCGAAGCGCATATCGGGTTTATCGCTGCCATAGTATTTCATGGCGTCGGCCCATGTCATACGCAAAAACGGTTCGTTGAACTCAATGCCACGAATCTTTTTGAACAGGTGTTTAATCATACCTTCAAAAATATTCAAAACATCTTCTTGCTCGACAAAAGACATTTCACAGTCTATCTGAGTAAACTCGGGCTGACGGTCTGCCCGTAAATCCTCGTCACGAAAACATTTCACGATTTGGAAATAACGGTCGAATCCCGATACCATCAATAACTGTTTCAATGTCTGGGGTGATTGAGGGAGCGCATAAAACTCTCCCGGATTCATTCTTGAAGGCACTACAAAATCACGAGCCCCTTCGGGAGTAGACTTGATCAACACCGGCGTCTCCACCTCCAAGAAGTTCAATTCGTCGAGATAACGGCGAACTTCGAATGCCATCTTGTGACGTAATTCGAGATTACGGCGTACTACCGATCGTCTCAAATCAAGATAACGATACTGCATACGAATATCGTCTCCTCCGTCCGATTCGTCTTCGATAGTAAAAGGCGGTGTCTCTGCGGTATGCAACACGACCAAATTTTCGGCTATGATTTCTATTTCACCGGTCGGCAGATTGGTATTTTTGCTCGACCGTTCCGTTACCGTACCGGTTACCTGTATGACATACTCACGCCCCAATTTATTCGCTTTATCGCATAAATCGGCATCTGTTTCTTGATTAAAGACCAACTGTGTGATACCATATCTATCTCGCAGATCGACAAATGTCATTCCGCCCATTTTGCGACTGCGTTGTACCCACCCTGCCAACGTCACCTTTTGGCCGACATGGTTCAACCGCAATTCTCCGCACGTATTCGTTCTATACATTATTATATGATTTATTTTCGTTGATTATACTCCGACATTCTTATGAAAAATTGTCTTTGCAAAATTAAAATAAAACATCGGTAAACAAATATGATTCCTTAAAGAATTTGATAAAAATATGGGAGCATAGTTGTGGATATAAAAAAAAGCTGTAAATTTGCAGCACCAAAATCGAGAAACGATTAATGGGATTCGGGGTGTAGCGCAGTCCGGTTAGCGCACCTGCTTTGGGAGCAGGGGGTCGTGGGTTCGAATCCCGCTACCCCGACAAAATATAAACACTGATTATCAAATGATTTTCAGTGTTTTTTCTTTATATATTTCATCAAAAAATATACTTTCAATCGATAGACGTTTCGTATATTTTTGTTGTGCTTAGGTGCGTTTTGTTTCAAAACCGTGCAAATTCCGTGCAAAAAAACTTGGCAAATATGGCTTCTACAAATCGTACTTAGACACACATCAAAAAAGAAAGATTGAATATCACTACTCAAATAGAGACTAAACCATCGGAATAAACATGTAATTCAAAACTCCTGCCCGCTATTTTCTTCCATTTTATAAAATATACAAAGCCCACGTTTACAATCTCTTATAAAAGAAGAAAAATAAAATAATTTAGATTAGTAAAAATTCTAGGATTATTTTATAAAATAATCAAAAACAAATCGCTATATTTGTATCATACAGTGAATAAATTCGTGGTGGCGATTGCCATTTCGGTTGGTTTGACATAGGCCTCCGATCCATAATAAAATGCAAATAGAGTTTTGCATTTCACGAATTTATTCACTGTTCTTTTTAGTATCGTGTATTATGGTCGGAGGCTTTTATATAAAAAAGTTATGACTAAAATTAAATTGTTTCAACTTAGATTATTTAGAACAATTCGCCGTCAAATTTGTTCAATAGACATGATTGATATAGAAACATTTACAAATATATTCCGATTGCTCAACCAGGTTGACCGGTCAATCATTGAAAAATATATACAAGGATATTCTATAAAATCTATTGCAGATGAATCCGAATATTCCAAAGCATTTGTGTCCGAAAGAATCTATGTATTCCAGAACGAATTAAAAAAAGAAATTTCCAAAAAACAGAGTAAAGTTAAGAATTAAAATAAATCTGTCCTATTTTTTTCTTATCAAGTTCATAAAAAGCGTATTAAAGCCTTTTCTTACCGATTTGCGACCCAGAAAATAAAAACGAAATCGTGCATTCCGTTCCTTCTACTGTCGTATTATCGACCGTCATGATACATGAATCGACAAGGGGAATAAATTGTTTTCGAAAAACATAAAAAAAGAAAGGTTACCCGATATCACATCGGATAACCTTTCGAGAGAGGCAGTCTTTTCAGACTGTTATTAACCTGAAACAATCTTCTTTATTTCTTGAACATCTTCTGGCTACGTACCACATTGCCTTTCTGCATCTTCACTACATACATAGCAGAAGACAGATCGGAGACATTCACAGATTCGGGATTGTTGTTTACATATTTAACCAACTGTCCATCGACCGTATATATCCAAGCCTTATCTACATTGTTGAAATAGATTACATCGGTAGCTACCGTAGGATACAGCGAAGAAACAGACGATACACCGTTTCCGTTGCCATTTACGACATCTTCGATTCCAGATACATCTAATCCATCGGGTTCATCGGCAACACCTTGATCACGGTAGTCGGCATATGTTTTTTCCGGTTCACGTCCGGGATTCGATCCGGTTACTTCCACATCGAAATCGATCGAGAATCCTTTTGCCGTACCTCCCGTAGGTCCGGGGTGAGTAAACCAAGCATCAGAGAATACCATACGGAAACGACTTGTACCCACTGCCGCATCCTCGGGAACATTAAGAATGAAGGTACAACCTGTTGCGATAGAATCGGTTCCTGCATTTAACGTACCTACCTCCATTACTAATTCGTCTGTACTAGCATCGAATACATAATCGAGATTCCAATCTACATAGGCTTTACCCAAACACCACTTCAAACCATCGTCGCTACCGTTAACTCGTCCTGCAAACTTAACCGTTACTTTCTGGCCTTGTTCTACTTTCAGTTTTTGGTCGGTTACTCTCAAATAGTTATCACCTCCAACAGGTGTATTCGATGTATAGTTCAAATTTTCAGTTGCACCCGTAGTAACAAGCGATGAAACATAACGATATTTTTGAGCTGTCTCAACACCTTCCGATTCGAGATTCAAATAAGTTTTTCCATACAAATCGGTATCGGGCTCGGGTAAAGACCCCGTGGCACGAGGTACATGCGTCCACACCACCGGAGAATACGATTTCAAATCGACTGATACCGAACGAACACCGATATAGGGATCGTCGTTTTCATCTTCAAATTGAATATTACCTACATAAGCCGACCAAGTGGAAGTACGTCCTACTTCCGATACTCGTCCGTCTTCTCCATTCTTATACAAAATTTCAAAATGATCGATATTTACCTCGTCGTTGTAAACCATACCATAATCTTTGCGGGCAGGACTAAATCCAGTATAATCGACACTCCAAGTCAATTTTACAGACATCGAAGAAGTCGTTTCTTCCTTCACTTCTGTAACTACACTCAAATCGTCGATATCAGCGGGTTTCACAGCAGAGCGGTCATCGCATAATTGCAACTGTCCTACGAGCATTTTATAGCTGTCCGATGCCGAACCTTTCACACGCAGACCGATATATTCGATTACATCGTTTTGGTTGATACCGCTGAGAGCTATTTCTTTTTCTTCCCAAGTAGCGCCTTTCAAGTCGCCCACAGGGAATTCCAACCATGCACTGTCATCAAATTTCTTCAAGATGAGATATAGATTGGAAGCATTACTTCCCTCGATACCCGATTTCACGGCCAGTTTGGCTGTTGCATTATTCCCAGAAACAGTCAGTTTGGCACGATAAAGCACTACATCAGATCCCGTCGAAGTAGGAGTTCCTTTCAAACGGAGGGCAGATCCACCGATATAAGCATCCTCATGAGTAAATTCAGCATCGATATCCGTCGAACGGTTCGTTGTCCCCGTTTGATAGATTAACCAACGATAGGTCGGTACATAGTCTTGTTGTCCCATATTGTACCAGCTACCCAGTGTTTTTTTACCTTTATAAGCATAGAAATCTCCATTTCCCAATGAGAAATAGGTATTGAACGGCAGATCGCCTTGAATAGCCGTACGTTCCGGTATAAATTCGGCCAATCCGCAGAATTCGGCTAATTGCGTATCTGCTTCACTGGCATTTTCTACTTGGAATACATTAGTATACGAAGGAGCCGGACGTTGGATCGGTGTGCGATACCCCCCCGAGAATCCTTTTTCCAACAACTTTTGATAGTTCGTTTGCATATCCATGGGGTCTTTTCCCACTACATATTGGAAGAAACGACTGATTTTGTGCTCTCCCCAAAGGCAAAGACCACATCTCTTCGTCGCTTCATCTTGATTCAAGAGAGGCCAGCTAAGATCCATGTGACGATACCAACCACCGGCATATAAACCGTCGGCCGTACCGTAAGCAGTTTCTGCCGCTTGAACCGACGAAGCCATATATTGTGTTGCAAAATCTCCTCCCGAATAATTCAACATTAAGTCAGCGGTTTTACCGTTCGCTTTTGTTCCATAAAGGGCATTTGCAGTACGTGTCGAGAGTGAAGAACTACTGGTGTACAAACCAATATGGAAGCTGTCGAACCCTATCTCTTTCGCTCTTTTGTAAAGCGCTTGATGGAATCCGACAACGTCAGTCTGCTGATAGCCCGAATCCTCGAAATTGTAGTTTATACCGTCCAATCCCAAGAACAAAAGAGCATTCAAAAAGGCATCTACATACACGTATTCTCCTTTCTCGTTTTTCTTTGTAATAAGCTTGATATACTCACTTGAAGTTGTTCCCCAAAACTCGAAAAACTTAATACCCGAGAACATGTGCGTCCCATTCTTGTGAGCGGCATCGGCCCAAGAACCCGGAGCTTGTAATATAGTGTGGTTCCAAGCACCATATAAATTCGTATAGTTCCACATAGAGAATACATCGCTATGGAATTCGGAGCTGGGATAGCCACCGACACTTTCACCTTGTCCGGTCGGTGTGTTCATCCACAACCGACGGGTGGGATACACATCGGCAACAATGTTTTTGGCTGCATCTTCCATAATAACTGCCGGGCGTACGTGCGAACGGGAGAATTCCAGATCGAGATTAAAACCGGCAGCTTCAAACTCTTCTTTGGTCGGGTACTTACGTCCTTCATCAGCCGCCTGAGCGAATAACAGCAATAACTTGTCATCATTCCACGGTGTAAAGTCAAAAACTTCTGTCGATGCAGACGCCGGATATTCCGGTTCTTGCGCCTGCACGTTGCCGGCCAGACAGCATAGAGCCACAGCCGCACCGCATACAGTAAACTTCTTCATGATAAAAAAACATTAAATTATAAATTTTGTAACTATTATAAATAGTAGAGAGAAGAGGAGCGACAGCTCCCCTGCCCTCTAAACCATTTCATTAGAAATTGGAACCTTCTACGTCCCACCAAACACGAGTACCTTGTGTATCGGTCCCCCCCAAAGCCTCTATACCAGAGGTCTGAATATCGGACAAACCTGCACTCGTGTCCCTTCCCGGCAAAGGAATTTTCCGAATAAGGTCGCCTTGTACCAAACTGCCGTCACCGTCCTCGACATTCAATACGGGGAATATCTTCGGATAGCCCGTACGGCGCAAATCGTTCCATGCTTCATAGGAATAGGGGAACCCGGCAATATACTTCTGAGTGATGATTTTTTCCAATTTGGTTTCCGGCGTATCGCCTTCGTTCCATTTAACACCGATTTTGGTTACACTGGCTATATCATTGGTATGGTCCATCGGGTCGGTATACGCATAAGCGACCGGTTCTTCCACACTCATATACTCATCGACTTTCTGTCCATATTGCGAATTTGTACGTTGATCCAACTGAGCGCTACGAATGCCTGCTTCATAAAAAGATTGGGCAGAACCACCCATCGCCCAGTTACGCACTGCACCTTCCGCACGAAGGAACTGAACTTCTGAAAGTTTCATCAGGTATAACGGAGCCATACTGATACGATTGGAAGAAACTGCCGAATAAGCGATACGGGGGTTAACACTCACTGTTTGACCCGAAACCATGGATATACCAGCTCGTAGCCCTACAATCCGAGAATTGGTAGGTTCTATTTCCTCAGGATTTGTTTCATTGACAATCTGAGAAGAATTTTTCTCGAACAACGCATAATCGTCTTGTACATAAGGATGCTTCAAACTGAACAGTAAGCTCTCAAACGAAGCATTCAACCGGGAATCGCCCCATAATTTGCTAATATCGACCAATGGATGGGTAAACCCTGAAACGACTGGATCCAAAGCTATTTCTTGATTTTCCGTTTCGATTACACCTTCGGTAACAGCTTCTTGTGCCCATTTTTGAGCTTTTGTCCGATCAACTTTCACAATATGCATAGCCATACGAAGTTTTAACGAATTGGCAAAACGTCTCCATGTGTCAATACTAAAATCTTTCGTTACCCAGTCACTTTGTTGCAAGATACCATTCAAACGACTTTTGTACCACCCCGGACGTTGCTCATAATGTTTCAAACAAGCATTGATCGTATCCAGATTATCTACGATAGTTTCATAAATATCGGCCATCTTATTGAAGGTAAATGGATTCGTTTCCTTATTATTCTTGTGATCTACATAGGGAATAGAGCCATACAGGTCGACCATCTCCTGTGCCGAATAATTGTAAAGCAATAGTCCTATCGCTTTCATCTCGGGGATAGAGTCGATATGAGGGTGATTCAACATGTTCACCAAATTGTTTTTCACCATGAGAAAAGCGCCATAAGGGCCATCGCAATATCCTCGATTGTAATAGTAAGTAGAAGATAAAATACCGTCTCCCCCATGTGAGAAGTTATGAGGAACGCATAAATAGCCGGCATAGTTATCGACGGTTATATTATACACATATTGATATTGGTGAGCTCCGGGAAGCTGGCCTTCTTTTCCTCCTCTCATACAATATTGTACCGTTTGTAATTGAAAGAAATAATTGTTTAATTCTTTCTCGGCAAACGCAAAACCTTCTTCTGAAATCTCTTTTCTATAATCTATACTATCGGCTTTACCTTTGTAGACTATCGGATCCAATTCGGTATCACCACCAGTAAAGGTATCGGTGGGCATATCGAAATCTAAACATGAGTGCAAGCTCACAACAGAAAGCAATGCACCAAATGCCGCTAAAACAGTTTTTTTCATATATCTATTCATTATTTACTACTAAAAATCAATTTTCAAATTCACACCGACCGAACGGGTTGCCGGCATATTGAAGATATCGAACGCACCCAAACCGTTTTTGGTAGAGAGGGCGATATCGGGATCGACCGGAGCATCCTTATAGATGAAGAACAAGTTGCGGCCTACGACTGACAGCGAGAGGTTACTGATAACTCCTCCAAAAAGATTATGGAAAGAATAACCTAACGAAAGTTCTGCCAGACGGAAATTGGTGGCATCATAAACATATTGCGAACCAAACATATTACCACCTACTGCTTTGTAATATTCTTCAATAGGAGCCAAATTACCGTCTGGCATTACCATAGCCGGCTTTCCGTTCCATTGTAAATCGGGATTTGCTTCGGCTGCCAAACGAGCATCTCCCACTCGCTTAGATACACCTTGATAATCGAGATAAGCCTCGGTCAACGAGATGACCTTGCCACCGATACGACCGCTCACCAAGAAATAAAGAGAAAGGTCTTTCCAAGAAATCGTATTTCCCCATCCCAATTGGAATTTAGAATTCATATTGCCCAAGTAGACATAACTATTGTTACTTAACTGAGGTGCTCCGTTAGAACTTAAATAAATACTACCATCGTCATTGCGACGAAAATCGAGGGCATACATATCGCCGTAAGAACCGCCTTCGTCGTACCTTACCACAATATTACCACCGGCAATTTTTTGTTCGAGCTTAGACGACTTTCCTTGTTCATCTTTGAATGTCTTTACAATCTTGTTGTCGTTGTACGAGAAATTCACCGAAGTACGCCACATCCAATCTTTGGCAAAGCCCAACGAATAGGAAACGGTGGTTTCGATACCTTGATTACAAATCAAACCGGTATTTACAGGTTTGGACTTACCTCCCGTAGTAGCTTGTAGGAAATAGTTATTATACAATCCCGTGTGATAATACGTCAAATCCCAGTTCAACGAACTATCGAAGAACGATACATCGAATCCGGCTTCGAATGATTTTGAAGTTTCGGGAATAGGATTATCGAAATAGCCATAGGTAGACGAAGCGATCGCTCCGGTTGCTAAATCAGCTTTACCTTTATTAAACACCTCATTAGGAATAGAGTTACCTACTTCGGAGTAAGAAGCACGGAGTTTCAAGTGTGTAATAAATTCGGGCAAAGAAATGTAGCGATGCATTAACGTATTGGCTCCGACCGAGAAATAGCCATAATTATCGGGAGTACCCCGATATTCGAATTGTTTGAAAGCCCGATACCAGTCTTGGCGATAGCTACCTTCCAAATAGACATAATCTTTGTATCCTACTTGTCCCGTAAAGAAAAGACCTTTATCCCAGTTGGAAGACAAGGAATACTCATTCATATTGCTTCCTCCCCATGACGCCAGAGGCTCAAAGAAGTTAATACGGGTCGGTAGCTGATTCATGTCGGTATAGGAGAAATAGGTGGCTCTCGTCCACAACTTTTGGGTCTCTCCTTTAACGGTGTGTCCCACCCAACCGGCCGATGCCGATACAGAGAAATCTTTGATTTCCTTGTTGTAACTCAACATGGCATCGACATAGACATCGTTGCTCCAAATGAGATCCTGTCCATACATACCATAGTCCTCGATAGCGGCTACGTTTTGCGTAGTGGCCATTCTCTTTGTAAATCCTTTATACTTGGCACGGTCCATGTTCAAACGGCCTTGTATCTTCAAGCCGGGAATGATTTCATAGCTTGCCGTAATATATCCATAGGCTCTTTCCTCCTCGGTCTGTCCTTTATTGGCATTCGTTATCCAATAGGGATTATTGTTACCCGGTGAAAAATAGGCCCATTGTTGCATCGGTCCAGACAACTCAATAGTACCATCGGGAACCCACTGTTTCTGATCATTATAATATCCGTAGATGTTTGAAGTCCACGTGCCTTCTCCTCGATAATTTTTCTTATAATAATCCATATCGATGTTACGCGGCATACGATACAAATCATATAACGGGTTCATGACCGTACCTCCGCCCGGACGATTCTTTGTCTGCGCATGCACATAGTTCAATGACAAATCGACATTCAACTTCTTGTTGAACAAAGAATAACTCTGACGGAATGAAAAAGTATTTCGTTGATAAGTATTATTGGGAACCATACCGTCGGCGTAGGAGTTGGCATAAGAGAAATAGGAACGTACTTTCTCAGTACCACCACTTACCGATACCGAGTTGTTGTAAGTCGCACCTGTCTCGAAAAAGTCGGAAATATCGTCTTTTGCATAATTACGCAACTTAGCTCCACTGTAATTGAGCTCCTCGGGTGTCATTTCAGAAATCTTTTTGCCCCAACTTTCAGTAGTAAGAGTATTGGCTGCCAGATTTACATTTGCACCATATACATTCTGTATCTGAGGAAGTACCAACGGATTTTCAAAAGTCACATTCGAATTGACACTTACCGATACACGACCCTCTTTACCTTTCTTGGTCGTAATCATAAGCACGCCGTTGGCCGCAGCACTACCGTAAAGAGCAGCCGCATTAGCACCCTTCAAAATGTTGATGCTCTCGATATCGTCGGGATTAATCAAGGAAAGAGCATCCCCACCCTCCGAAGAACTCGAATAAGTGAGGCTCTCGCCACCAGCCCAAGAAGAAGCCGCTCCACCGACTTGGTTAGTCATAGGTATACCGTCGATAACGATCAAGGGGCTGTTGTTACCCATAACTGATTTGTTACCACGCAACAGGATTTTTGAAGTACCACCGGCTCCACCGGCACTTTGAGTGATAGTTACACCGGCTGCCTTCCCTTGAAGCGAGTTCACGAAGTTGGCATCTTGCACCTTCATTAAATCATCTCCCTTAATTTCTTGGGTCGCATAGGTCAAAGACGATTCTTTACGGGTGATACCCATGGCGGTTACAACGACTTCGTCGAGCACCTCGGAATTGTCCTGCATAACTACATCTATCTTGCTCTGCCCGTTGATAGCGCGCTTGATGGTTTGATAACCGATGTAGGAAAACTCCAATTCGTTACTCCCCGCAGGAACCTTGATCGAGTAGTTACCATCGAGATCTGTCGCTACGGCCACATTTGTACCGGAAACTTTTACCGTGAGGCCGATAAGAGTCTCTCCCGACGGATCGGTAACTGTACCCGTTACCACTTTTGTCCCCGTGGCAACATTTTGATTTACACTCTTCGATTGTGCCGCTCCTTGTGGCGACATCGTATCAGCTGCGCTGACATGCGCAGCAGTACCGATTCCAAAACCAGAAACCAGTACGAAAGCTACAATAATTGCTTTTAGATTTCTTCTATACATACGTGTATTATAGGTATTCGAATACTAAAAAAATAATTCTCCTCTCTCATTTTAATTCTAAAAAATAGTCTCTCTTATTTCCATAGGCTAATGTTTTTTATATTAAAAATGGATAAACTTCAAAATGCTTCCTATAAACTGCGACGTAGTCGGGATTCTGATAAAACGACATGCCTCACCATTCGTAAATGATACTTCAAACTATCAAAAAAAACAGATATGTACTTTTTCATGGATCCTTTAATGTTTTTTCATGAATCAATAAGTATCTCTATAATTTTTTTGTTATATATTACATAACCCCAAATCAAAAACAATCCCTAGTGAAAAATGGAATTTTTTTTTGCTCCCTTGAAGAAAATAGTAGTAGAACCAATTGGAGCAAGTATATATCTATTTGGTTTATAAACAAATACAAATTACTCCAAAGATTACACTTTTTAGAAACTATCTATGATTCCCTCCCAAACAGCATTTCTTATTTATTATCGGAATCCCTATCCGGCACAGAACCGTCCCCTTCCGTATTACGTTTAATATCTAAATATTGTCACAAAAAAGGCGTATTTGAAGAAAAAAGAGTACTTTTGCGGACTATTCCATTCTCATATCAGGATTATTGTGTATTTACTTCCAAAAAGTTTCTTGACTTTATGATAAAAATTTCATTTGAAAATATTCGACAAGCCGCTAAAAATATCGGCAACTACGCTTTACGGCTTAGTGAAAAGATTCGTCGTATTTCTCTCCGGGTATGGTTGTATGTGGGGGCAGGTATTCTCCTATTAAGCGGAGGATTATATTGGTTACTGCGTCCCGCACCTCCGGGTCCCGACCTACCGATAGTCGAAGTCGAGCCTGTTGTTACGGACGATGTGGAAATTTACGGGGAATATGTAGGCCGCATTCGTGCTCAGCAATTCGTTGAAATAAGGGCCCGGGTAGAAGGGTTCCTTGAAAAAATGCTCTTCGACGAGGGTACTTATGTAAAAAAAGGACAACCCCTTTTTATAATCGACCCCAAACAGTATCAAGCTCGAGCAAATAAAGCCAAAGCTCAGCTAAACAAAAACAAAGCGTTGGCATTGAAAGCCGAGAGAGACTTGGAGCGCATCAGACCTTTGTATCAACAAAATGCAGCCAGCCAACTCGATTTAGATAACGCCATCGCTTCTTATGAAAGTGCAAAAGCCGAAGTAGAGATGAGCGAGGCCGATTTAACCCAAGCCGAAACAGCATTGGGTTATACGACTGTGAGCTCCCCTATCTCGGGATACATATCGGAACGTAACGTCGATATAGGAACACTTGTCGGCCCCGGCGGGCAATCGTTACTGGCTACGGTCGTAAAGAGCGATACCGTTCGTGTCGATTTCAGTATGACCGGACTCGATTATTTGAAAAGCAAAGCCCGTAACGTTAATTTAGGGCAAAAAGACACGACCCGAACGTGGGAGCCTTACATTACTATTACTTTACCCGACAATTCGCCTTATCCTCAGCGGGGAATAGTCGATTTTGCCGATCCACAAGTCGATCCTCAAACCGGTACATTCTCAGTAAGAGCCGAAATGCCCAACCCCGAACATATATTATTACCGGGGCAGTTCACCAAAGTAAGGTTACTGCTCGATGTTCGGGAAGCGGCAGTCGTAGTCCCCAATAAAGCAATCGCGATTGAAAAGGGGGGCGCTTACATATTCGTCGTAAGAGCCGATAGTATTGCAGAAAGGCGTATGGTCGAATTGGGACCGGAAGTAGGAAACAATGTCATTATCGAACGAGGTTTGGTTCCCCACGAAAATATAGTGGTCGAAGGATTTCATAAACTCACTCATGGAGATAAAGTTATCCCCTCGACTTATCGGGCAGAACAAGAAGACCATTCTAAAAATTAGTATGTTATGAAATCGGACTTCTTTATCGACAGACCCATATTTTCAATTGTTATTTCAATTGTTATCGTTATCGTCGGTGTATTAGGTCTTTTTTTACTCCCGATAGACCAGTACCCCCAAATTGTTCCTCCGGTAGTCAAAGTATCGGCCTCCTATCCGGGAGCTAGCGCACAGACGGTCACCCAAGCTGTCGCCACTCCCATCGAGCAGGAATTGAATGGTACGCCCGGCATGCTCTACATGGAATCAACGAACAGCAATTCAGGAAGTTTTTCGGCAACAATCACATTCGACATATCGACCGACCCGGATTTAGCTGCCGTTGAAATACAAAACCGCGTGAAACAGGCCGAAGCTCGTCTCCCAGCCGAAGTAGTACAAAACGGAATTTCCGTGGAAAAACAGGCTTCCAGTCGATTAATGACTGTCACTTTACGCTCTAACGATCCGAAATTCGACGAAATATACCTCAGTAATTATGCCACGCTCAATGTGTTGGACATGTTGAGACGGGTCAAAGGAGTGGGTAGCGTATCGAATGTCGGTAGCCGTTATTACGCTATGCAGATATGGGTTCAACCCGACCGCGTGGCTAATCTGGGACTTACAGTGGACGATTTACAAAAGGCATTGAAAGACCAGAATCGGGAATCGGCCGCCGGAGTATTGGGTCAGCAACCGATTTCCGACATCGATATAACGACTCCTATCATAGCACAAGGGCGATTATCTTCCGTAGGAGAATTTGAGGACATTGTCATACGGGCTAATCCCGACGGTTCTTTGATTCGTCTGCGCGATGTCGCTCGCATCTCTCTCGAAGCACAATCTTACAACACGGAAAGCGGAATAAACGGAGGTAATGCGGCCGTGCTTAATATCAACATGCTACCGGGAGCCAACGCAATGGAGGTCGCTGAATCTGTGAAGAAAGAGATGGAGGAGATTAGTCGTAACTTCCCGGAGGGTATTACTTATGAAATTCCCTTCGATATGACCTCTTATATTTCCCAATCCATAAACGAGGTTTACCATACGCTTTTCGAAGCCCTGATTTTGGTTATCTTGGTTGTATTTCTCTCGCTACAAAATTGGAGAGCTACACTTATCCCGGTTATAGCTGTACCTATTTCGTTGATAGGAACATTCGGAATCATGCTTGCGTTCGGATTCTCACTCAATATGATGACCCTTTTGGGTTTAATCCTTGCTATCGGAATCGTGGTCGACGATGCCATAGTCGTAGTCGAGAATGTAGAACGAATCATGAATGAGGAACATCTTAGTCCCTACGAAGCTACCAAAAAAGCCATGCAAGGATTGGGTAGTGCCATTATCGCTACCTCGTTGGTGTTATGTGCCGTATTCGTCCCGGTCAGCTTTTTGGCCGGTATTACAGGTCAATTGTACCGTCAATTCACGATTACTATTGCCGTTTCGGTCCTTATTTCGACATTAGTCGCACTAACTTTGAGTCCCGCCATGTGTGCTTTACTGCTCAAACCGGATTCAGGCAAAAAGAAAAACAAACTTTTTCGTTACATAAACTTATGGTTAGCACGAGGCAATAGACTTTACGAGAAACTCATTCGAAAAGGATTGAAGCATGCTCGTAGAGTAGTAGCAGCTTTCGGTATATCTCTGATAGCGATATGGGTTCTTAACGAAATAGTTCCTCAAAGTTTTATGCCACAGGAAGATCAAGGGTATTTTACCGTTGAGTTAGAATTACCGGAAGGCGCTACATTGGAAAGGACACGCCATGTAACTGAACGAGCCATGAACTATTTAATGTCTCGTGAAGACGTAGAGTATGTACTCAATGTGACAGGATCTAGTCCCCGTGTCGGTACGAACCAATCTCGAAGTCAATTAACGGTCATTCTAAAACCCTGGGAAGATCGCAAATCGTCGAATCTCCGAGATATTATGGAGGAAATTCGTGAAGAATTAAAAAAATATCCCGAAAGTAAAGTTTATTTGAGTACTCCTCCCGTTATTCCGGGATTAGGTAGTTCGGGCGGTTTCGAAATGGTGCTCGAAGCACGAAGCGATGCGAGTTATGCCGATTTACAACGAGCCGCCGACACATTACTTTATTATGCCTCTCAACGAAAAGAGATAAGCGGTTTATCGTCTTCTATTCAAAACGATATACCTCAGCTTTATTTTGATGTAGATCGGGACAAGGCCCAAATGCTCGGAGTAAAAATAGCCGATATTTTTTCAACGCTCAAAACATTTACGGGGTCGATCTATGTGAACGATTTCAATATGTTCAACAGAATCTACCGTGTATATATCCAAGCCGAAGCACCGTATAGAGCACATAAAGATAATTTGGGGCTCTTCTTCGTCAAAGGAAGCAATAACGCCATGATACCTATTACCGCTCTTGGTACAACCTCGTATACAACAGGTCCGGGGACTATTCGTCGGTTCAATATGTTCACCTCCACAACCATATCGGGAGAAGCGGCCCCGGGTTATAGTTCGGGACAAGCGATGGCTATACTCGAAGAAATAGCAAGCAAGCATTTGCCTAAAAACATTGGCGTCGAATGGAGCGGACTTTCCTATCAGGAAAAACATGTAAGTGGTCAGACAGCCTACATATTGGCCTTAGCATTACTTTTTGTCTTCTTATTCCTTGCAGCTCAATACGAAAGTTGGTCTATCCCAATAGCAGTTATATTATCTCTTCCGATAGCAGGAGTCGGAGCCTATTTAGGAAACTGGATATGCGGCCTTGAAAATAATATTTATTTCCAAATCGGCTTGGTTATGTTGGTGGGATTAGTCGCCAAAAATGCAATTCTTATCGTAGAATTTGCCAAAGACGAAGTCGAGAAAGGGAATAATGCAGTGGATGCTGTAATCAAAGCCGCACACTTACGATTCCGACCTATCGTAATGACCTCTTTGGCCTTTATCTTAGGTATGTTACCTCTTGTCTTTGCCAGCGGTCCGGGATCGGCCAGTCGTCAAGGTATCGGTACAGGTGTATTTTTCGGTATGATTGTGGCAATTACCGTAGGCATTATTTTTGTTCCCCTTCTTTTCGTATGGGTTTACAAGTTAAAATCTAAAATGATGAAACGATGAAACAGATGAAAGTTTTCATACATATATTGGTGACAGCATTCATTTTAAGTAGTTGTTCTATACAAAAACGCTGTCAGGCTCCCGAACTGAATTTACCAGATGAAATTATTGCGGGAGAAAACGATACATTAACCATTGCCGATATGTCATGGTGGAAACTCTATTCCGATTCGACTCTTAGCAAATTAATTAAAAAGACGTTAAGAAATAATCGGAATATGCAGGCCGCAGAAGCTCATATCAGGCAAATGGAAGAATTATACCGCGTGAGTAAAGCATCTCGTTGGCCAACTATCGGAGCTCAACTTTTCGCAGATCACGAAACCAATGATTATTACGGTGAAAAGTTCACAAAAGATCCCGAATTTAGTCTTAAAGCCTCATTAGGTTGGGAAATAGACCTATGGGGGAGCCTACGTTGGGGAAAAAGAAAGGGTGCGGCGGAGTACTTAGCCTCCGTGGAAGCTGCACGAGCCATGCAAATGACCCTAATTGCCGAAACAGCGACCGCCTATTTCGAATTAGTTGCATTGGATCAAGAACTTGAAATTGTTTTACAAACCGTAAAAACTCGTGAAGAAAGTGTCAATCAAGCCCGATTACGATTCGAAGGTGGTCTCACTTCCGAGACAGCTTATCAACAAGCACAAGTAGAACTGGCCAGTGCTTCGGCTCTTATCCCCGAGTTGGAGCAAAAAATCGCATTGAAAGAAAATCAAATTGCGGTATTAGCCGGAGAATATCCGTCGAAAGTGGAACGAGGAGAATTCGACTTAAATGTAAGTTTACCCGAAAATATACCTATCGGGCTTCCCTCTACCCTACTGCAACGAAGGCCCGATGTGCGTCAAGCAGAGCAACAGCTACAAGCTGCTATGGCGGCAGTAGGGATTGCATATGCCGATCGGTTTCCACGATTAACTATAAGTTTAGTCGGAGGGCTTGAAAACGATGAATTAAAAGGATTTTTCGAATCTCCATTCTCCTATGTGTCTGGCAATCTCGTAGCTCCTTTATTAACCTTTGGAAAGAAGAAAGCCCAATATAAAGCGTCATTGGCAGCCTATGACGAAAAACGTTTCGCCTATGAACAAAAGGTTCTTGAAGTTTTCCGAGAAGTAAATGATGCCGTGATAACTTATCAGAAAAAAAGACGAACATCGGAACTTCAACTCAATCTTTTTGAAGCAGCTCAAAAGTATGTAGATCTAGCACAATTACAGTATTTCAACGGAGTTATTCGTTACATCGATGTTTTAGATGCCCATCGAAATTTTTTCGATGCTCAAATCGGTTTGAGCAATGCTGTAAGAGACGAGTATCTTGCTATGGTGAATTTGTATAAAGTATTAGGTGGCGGCTGGGGAACGGACCCAATTTAAGCGAGCAAATTTTTCTATAAATAGATAGAGCCGGGGGATTATAATCCCCCGGCTCTATCTATTTATATCCATTTTTTATCAGCAAAGTTTGCGTGCCCCATCGGCAATCACGACATCATAAACTTTGGGAAGACGACCGAATTTTGTCTTATATTCTGCTTTGGCTTTTTCCACGAACGCACCATACAATTCGTCCTTAACTAAGTTTATCGTACAACCGCCAAATCCACCTCCCATCACACGAGAGCCGGTCACGCCACACTCTTTGGCAATATCATTCAGGAAATCGAGTTCTTCACAACTTACCTCATACAATTTACTCATTCCATGATGAGTCTCATACATTTTCTGCCCTACTGTCTCATAATCTCCTTGTTCAAGAGCATCGCATACGTCAAGGACTCGTTGTACTTCACCGATCACATATTCTGCACGCATATAATCCTCGGCAGACACCTCTTCTTTTACCTCGTCTAACATAGACATATTGGCATCTCTCAGGAACTCTACATGCGGGTGTTTCTTTTGTATGGCGGCAACCACATTCTCGCACGATTTGCGTCGGTCGTTATAAGCGGAAGATGCCAACTCATGCTTTACGACAGAATCGAGCAATACGAGTCGGTAACCTTCGGGCTTGAACGGGAAATATTGATATTCCAACGAACGGCAATCCAGTCGTATCAGATGACCGGCTTTACCGAACACCGAAGCAAATTGGTCCATAATACCGCAATTTACACCACAATAGTTATGCTCGGTAGCCTGTCCGATTTTAGCCAATTCGAATTTGTCGATGCCACAGTTGAACATATCGTTCAAAGCGAAAGCATAAGTACTCTCCAATGCAGCCGACGAAGACATACCTGCACCCAGAGGAACATCGCCGGCAAATGCTGTATTAAATCCGGCTATTTTACCGCCTCGTTTAATAATCTCGCGGCACACACCGAATATATAACGAGCCCAGCTGGCACGGGGAGCGTCTTCCTCGTTCAATCCAAACTCTACATAATCTTTTAAATCTATCGAATATGCGCGGACTTTATCCATCCCATTAATTTTAAGTTCTGCAACCATTCCTTTATCGATAGCTCCCGGGAATACAAATCCACCATTGTAATCTGTATGCTCTCCTATTAAGTTTATACGACCGGGAGAGGCATATACCGACCCGGTAGAGCCATCAAAATGTTTGATAAAACGACTTCTTACAAATTCTATATCCATAATACTAAATTAAATAATTGTATAACTTATATGATTATTTCTCTCGAACCGAAAATTTAAACTGCGTATGACTTTCGAATTTTTCATGAGGGCGTAAGATAACAGAAGGATAGTTTTCATGATTAGGACTATCTGGAAAATGTTGAGTTTCAAGACAGATAGCAGCTCTCATCGGATACCGTTTCCCATTTTTCCCGATAAAATTCCCTGTCATCCAATTGGCTGTATAAAGCTGTACACCGGGCTCTGTCGTAAAGACGTCCATCACGATCCCGGTTTTGGGCGAAACACACTCTGCACAAAATGAAAATTCACAGCTCCGCTTCTTATTCAAAATATAAGTATGATCGTACCCTTTTCCATAAACCAGTTGTTCAAACGGCTCGTTTATACGGCTACCGACTTCATAAAGTTTACGAAAATCCATCGGGGTTCCCTCTACCGCCGACTTCTCTCCGTAAGGTATAGCCGTATCATCGGTAGGTAAATAGTAATCGGCATCAATGCATAACAGATGATCACCGATGTAAGGATCTCCCGCACCCGATAAATTAAAATACGAATGGTTTGTCAGATTAACGATGGTAGGTTTATCGGTTTCTGCACAGTAAGTTATATCAACGGCGTTATCGTCGGTTAATTTAAATATGACCTTTACTTGCAGATTTCCGGGAAACCCTTCTTCACCATCAGGAGACAATCGGGAAAATTCTATTGTTTGTTTATCCAATTGATTGGCATCCCAAACATGAAAGTTGAAGCCTTTTACCCCTCCATGCAGACTGTTAGGCCCATTGTTTATCGCTAATTTATCATACAAAACGCCATCGACCGTGAATTTTCCTTTTGCAATACGATTGGCATATCTACCACAAGTCGCTCCAAAATAAGGTTCCTCCGATGTAAGGTATTCCTGTATGTTATTATGCCCCGTAACCACGTCTATCATCTTCCCATTTTTATCGGGAACCATTAACGAAACGATACGAGCGCCATAATTAGTTAGGGTCAATTCGCACCCGTTTTTATTAACCAAGATATAGAGACCGGTTTGTTTACCATCGACTAAGCCTTGAAAATGTGTTGGATTCAATCCTGAAAGAGTCATATCCATATTCTTCTTTTTAAGGTTAACTAAATTTGTTGATTGTGTAAAGTTAACGTTATCTTTTTTTCTTGCAAAGATTTTTTTATGGTTTTGCATAAAATTATCAGAGAAGAAAATTTTTAACGGATTTTTCACTACATCTCTCCTCTCCCGATTCACATCTGCATATCGAGCGATTCATAAAACCCGTGACGCAAATCTGTATCTGATTAAACATACTTATTGAAGTTTGTCCCACTCATTTTTCCTTCGTTCTTAACACCTCTCATAGACTTGCACACAACCTCTAAATACCTCGGTTCATATTCATAAAATCCAGCTCGGTATTTCGTCGAGACTTTGCCGATCTGGATTTTCACCTATGTATTCGATAAATCCCGTAGAAGAGAGTTTATTCTTTTATCCTTCATTATTATCTTATATTAATAATTTTATGGGTTTGAAGTGAAAGCCTCCATCGGGGGTGGTTCTTAATGTATTCGATAGCTGCGGTAAGATTGTTTTCATTTTTTATCTCATCATTGACATCACAAGGTTGCAAGCTACAAAAACACTCATAAGCTGTGGCGATTTTTTCATACGGTTCCATATCTTGTCCCTGATAAACGACTTTGATTTCATTCATACGCTGTATTTTCACAGGAATCGTTTTAGGAGAACAAGTAATCCAATCGATCGACCGTTCCAAATCGGTATCTAATGCGATTGATCCGTTGGTTTCGATTTGGACAAACTTCCCGACTTCATGCAATCGGTCGACAAGCGAATGCGTAAGTTGTAAAGTGGGTTCCCCTCCTGTAATAACTACATGTTTCGCAGGATAATCAGAAATAGCCTTTACAATCTCTTCTTCTGTAAAAATAGTATAATCCTCATGTTTTGTATCACAGAAATCACAATGCAAATTACACCCCGCTAACCTCACAAAAATCGCGGCCGTACCTGTAAACACACCTTCACCCTGTAATGAGTAAAAAATTTCATTTACTTTCATTTGTCAATATTTTCATTTTCAAAATCGTCAATTTCGTAAATAGCCGTATTTCCACCACTTTCTTGAACTTTGGTTTTATAACATTCGGGAATCTGATCCGTAATCCATTTCGCTATGTTTTCGGCGGTCGGATTAAAAGGTAGCAATTCATTCAGATTCCCATGATCAAGATAACCATGAATCTTATCTTTAATGTGTTTAAAGTCACAGACCATACCGTCTTGATTCAGTTCTTTCGCTTTACAATAAACCGTAATAATCCAGTTATGGCCATGTAATTTTTCACATTTACTTTCATATGAAAGGTGCAAAGAATGCGCGCCTGCAATTTCCATTGTCTTAGCTACGTAATACATTATAACTTAACCGTTTTATTCGTTATTAATCCTCGTATTCTGTCTGATCCTCAATCCCGGCATCCCGAAGAGCCTCTTTGCGTTCTACACAAGTACCGCATTTCCCGCAATGTTTCTCCCCTCCTTTGTAACAAGACCATGTTTCGGCATAGTTCAAATTCAACTTTTTCCCCCGACTGGCAATTTCTGTTTTTGAAATATCGGTATAGGGAGCAAAGATACCTATATTCTCATAAGTTCCCGAACGCATAGCTTTATCCATAGCTTGGATAAACTCCGATCGACAATCGGGATAAATAGCGTGGTCTCCGCCATGATTAGCAATGAGAACTTGTTTCAAGCCATTGCTTTCTGCGATACCGCAAGCAATTGATAACATAATGCCATTCCGAAACGGGACAACCGTACTTTTCATATTTTCATCGGCATAATGTCCCTCCGGTACAGAGTCGCTACCGTCCAACAACGAACTTCTGAAATATTCTTTCATAAACGCAAGAGGTATTACTATATGTTTTATTTTTAACCGCTCGCAATGAATACGAGCAAACGGTATTTCTTTATGATTATGATTAGCTCCATAATCAAAAGAAACGGCTAATGCTATGCGGTCGGCATACTCATACAACAAAGTAATACTATCCATACCGCCAGATACTACGATCAACGAATCTTTCATATTTTCTATTCTTATATTCGATTGCAAAGATAATGAAAGGTAAGAGTAGGATAAAACGGAGAAGTTCGTTTTTCGTACCTATTTTTGTATTTCTCACAGGGGGGGAAACGTGCAAAGCCAGAGTTGAAACACGCTTTATTTAATTATTCAATGCAACCTATCTTTACAGGTTGTAAAGATAAATTAAATCCATATTCCTCTTATAGGATTTCTTGCGCAAGCCATTAAAAAAATTCATATCTTTGCCAAAAGCAAAGATAAAATTGAATATCGCAATGAAACCAAAAACACGTGTTCGCATTATCTTTTTTTGTCTAACCATCTCTGCCATAGGCCTCCCTTTAATATTGATTAGCACACCTTCTATCCATCAGCATTTCGAGCCTGAAAATATAGCCATATCTTTCGTCGAAAATCTATCCAACGCTAACTTCCAAGAAGCTAAAAAGCTATCGACTCCCGAGTCGGCCGAAACACTATATTTGTTTGAGACCTTAGTCGGAAATCAATCCGATGAATTAAAAAACACACCCACTCATTTCAATATTTCTTATTCTGAGATGAATACTTCACAAGATACCCTGTTCGTACAAGGGAAATTATTTTTCTCACATAAACACAAACTCATACGAAAAATTAATCTTACTTTGGTTAACCGTAGAGGAAACTGGTTGGTCGATTGTCGTGACAATACTATTTTCTGATATTCACGGAACGAATCGAACCAACAGAGCCATACCGCTGTTAAAATCATATTCATCTTATTAAATTTCAAGACATGAACAAATTTCAAGATATTATCGCAGACAACACCCCGGTTTTAGTAGACTTTTTTGCAGAATGGTGTGGTCCCTGTAAAATGATGAAACCAGTCCTTGAAGAATTGAAAAAGAAAATGGGGAATAAAATTATTATACTAAAAATAGATATCGATAAAAATATTTCCTTGTCTTCGGAATACAGAATACAGTCAGTCCCCACCCTAGTACTATGGAAACAAGGCGAAATCATTTGGCGACAATCGGGCGCCTTGTCGTTAAATGAATTAGAACAAATTCTATCGTCTTATATACGATAGTTTCATGATGAGATTGTCGCTTTTTTATACGACCTATACAACTGAATACGAAAACAGGTTATACCTCGATATACCCAACTAAACTTGTTTCTGTTCCAACCTTATATTAGGCCTCAAAAGACTACGGCTCGAAAAGAAAAACGAACTTATTCGTTTTATCTTTCTCTTGCCTTGCACTATCTTTGCAGAAATGCGAAAATAGGTGGCACTCGGCATAACCAAATAAATTTGTTTCTGCCCTCGTTTGCACTATCTTTGCAGCGCATTAAAAAGAAACTATGAGATCGAATCTGTATCTGAAACTATTCATATCATTTTTTAAAATAGGTGCGTTCACATTCGGAGGCGGTTGGGCTATGATACCTCTCATTGAAAGAGAAGTCGTGGATAAACAAAACTGGATTAAACGGGAAGATTTTGTCGACGCACTTGCCATTGCACAATCATTGCCCGGAGTTTTGGCGGTGAATATATCCATATTGATCGGGAACAAATTGCGAGGATTAAAAGGTTGTCTCATGGCGACACTCGGTACAATTCTACCCTCTTTTCTAATCATCTTGGCTATTGCAATCTGGTTTGTTCAAACGTATGACAATCCGGTAGTCGAGCGTATATTCAAGGGTATAAGACCAGCAGTGGTCGCACTCATCGTGTCTCCGGTATTCAGTACGGCTAAAACAGCACGTATCAATATTAAAACAGTTATTATTCCCATTATAGTGGCATTATCAATCTGGTTAGGAGGGGTTTCCCCCATTTGGTTCGTCTTGTTAGGAGCTATCGGTGGAATACTTTACTGTAATCATGTCATCGCCAGTTCAAAACAAAAGAGTAATAAAGAAGAAAAATAGCCATGTGGATCGTATATCTCAACTTATTTTGGGCCTACCTAAAAATCGGACTATTCGGTTTTGGTGGCGGATACGCCATGCTCTCTCTCATTCAACACGAAGCGGTAGAAGTCGTTCATTATGGCGAAAGCCAACCGTGGCTTACCCCGACCGAATTTACCGATATCGTAGCTATTTCTCAAATGACTCCCGGTCCCATAGGAATAAACAGTGCTACTTATGTAGGATATGTAGCTGCCGGTAATAGTATTTGGGGGTCGATAATCGCCACGTTCGCCGTATGTTTGCCGTCTTTCATTTTAGTCTTATTAGTGAGCCGTTTTATACTTAAACATAAAGATAATATTACTATCAAAAGCATATTTTCCGGACTTCGTCCTGTGGTTGTCGGTCTGATAGCTTCTGCCGCACTCCTCCTCATGAATAAGGAAAACTTTCCAGACTATACAATAAGTATCGGTATTGCAGTCATCTCGTTTATTCTGGTACACTATGCGAAAATACACCCCATACTCGTTATCGTATTGGCTGGTATTTCAGGATATGCCTTATACTAAAATATGAATTATGAATTACGAAGAAACATTAGAATATTTATATAAACAACTACCCGTTTTTCAACAAATAGGAAGTGCCGCTTATAAACCGGGACTGCAAAATACCGAAGCGCTGGACAAATATTTCGGATATCCCCATCGAAAGTTTCACACCATACATGTTGCCGGGACCAACGGCAAGGGATCGGTATCGCATCTATTAGCCGCTATTCTGCAATTAAACGGATATAAAACAGGATTATATACCTCTCCGCATCTTATCGATTTCAGAGAACGTATCCGCATCAATGGAAAAATGATTTCCAAAGAAGATGTTATTCAATTTGCAGAGAAACACCTTGCATCTACACTCCATATCCAACCATCATTTTTCGAACTCACCATGATGATGGCGTTTAACTACTTTGCCGAAAATCAAGTAGATGTCGCTGTTATCGAAGTCGGATTGGGCGGAAGATTGGACAGTACAAATATCATTACTCCTGATTTATGTGTCATTACCAATATCAGCTATGACCATGTGCAAATGCTCGGAGACACCCTGCCGAAAATAGCCCGAGAAAAAGCTGGTATTATAAAATCTGGAATACCGGTCGTGATCGGTGAAGCTCAGGGAGAGGTGAAGCAAGTATTCATCGATAGAGCGAAAGAGGTAAAAGCCCCCATTATATTCGCAGAGGAACAAATTCATTTCCGGTCGACCCAACGAAATGACAAAGGTTGGGAATTCGATTCTCCCGAATTTCCGCACCTTTTCGGGGAGTTAAGCGGGCTATGTCAGGAAAAAAATGCAGCTACCGTTCTGACAGCAGTCGGACAATTACGAAATTTAGGATACAATATCTCCGACCAATCGGTCTATGATGCTTTCGCCCATGTCACCAGTCTTACCGGTTTAATGGGGCGATGGCAACAATTGGAATCGTCTCCCCGACTGATTTGCGACACCGGACACAACACCGGAGGCATACAATATATAGTTCGACAGTTGCAAAACGAATCTTATCAAAACTTGCGTATTATCATCGGTATGGTCAATGACAAAGACATTTCGGGAGTTTTGGCTATGCTCCCCCAAAATGCCGTTTACTATTTCACCCGGGCCTCGATACCTCGCGCTTTACCCGAGGAAAGACTGTACGAATTAGCAATAAAAGCAGGATTGACAGGGAAGTGTTATCCGTCGGTTCAACAAGCTGTGGAAGCGGCGAAAAAAGAAAGCCGCCCCGATGATCTGATCTTCGTAGGCGGCAGTACATTCATCGTGGCCGACTTGCTAAAAACTATGCTTTCACAGCAATAACCTCTATTTCGACTAATGCTTGTTTCGGTAATTCTTTAACTGCAAACGCCGACCGAGACGGAAATACGGACCCGAACTGCTCGGCATATATTTCGTTCATTTCTCCGAAAAGAGACATATCGGCCAACAGCACGGTCGTCTTTACGATATGTTCGACCGAATAACCGGCCTCCGCCAAAATAGCTTTAATGTTCGCAAACGATTGACGAGTTTGAGCTTTGATGCCCTCAGGCATTATTCCGGTTTTGGGATCGATGGGCAATTGACCCGAAAGGAAAATCATATTTCCGGTTTCAACAGCTTGACTATAAGGTCCGATAGCAGCCGGAGCAGATGTCGTAGAAATTACTTTTTTCATATCACTCATTATTATTTAATTTATGGGAAAGCACTCGGCTTTCTTCTATTTTCAAATCTTTCAATGCAATACTATCACCCTTCTCTTCCATAAGCCTACGGGTATCTATTATAGCCGCCCATTCCTTTGGGAAATCGGCTTTTAAATTACAGATAAAATCCTCGTCTCCTTCTCTGTCGATGGCTCGCAATAAATAGCCCAAAGTCAATCGGCTGATGTCTACCGCCGGTTGATATGCAGGAACCCTCTCTTCTTCCGACAATGTCTGCGAAATAATATTCACCCGTTCCAATTCATCGACGGTACGCTCTACCAACTGTATGGGAATAGCATAACGTCTCGATATCTGTCCTTTGGTCATCGGCGAAAGCCCCTCCTTGAACCGATGGACAATAACTGTGGCTATGACTAATATAATATAATCGGAATACCGACGAGATATATCGTTGGTTTCTTTTTCGAAATTGAAATTTACTACATTTTGAGATGAGTAAGTCAACACAGCACCAAACAGACAAATCAACCATGAAAATTGCATCCAAATGAGAAACAACGGCAAAAATGCGAAACTCCCGTAAATAGCATTATATTTCGATACCCAAATTTGGCCCGAAATATATATAAATTGAAAAATCTGAAATACCGTACCACAAATAAGCCCAGAAATAAACGCATATTTGAACTTAACCTTCGTATTGGGTATAAAAATATAAATAGCGGTAAAAAACAAAGCGGTAAGTATATATGGAGCTAATCGAAAGACCCAACGCAGCAAAGGGCTCATAAAATCGAATAGAACCGAAGAACTGAGCATGGTTGACATAAACAAAGAAAATCCGCTCGATGCAACCATCAAAATAGGCAAAATCAAAAACATCGAGGTATAATCGGTAACCTTACGATAAAACGATCGACCGCCTTGTACCTGCCAAATATCATTGAATGCTTTCTCTATATTGGATAACAAACTTATCAAAGTCCACAAAAGGAAACAAAGGCCTATCCCCACGAATACTCCACCTTTCATCTGATCGAGATACTGGTCGACGAACCCTAACATATATTCCAATGCATTGCGTTGCGCCGGGAAATAATCGAACAACTGACTTTGTATAATATGTTGGAATCCGAATCCCTTACAAATAGCAAATAACATAGCCAACGCAGGCACGATTGCCAAAATCGTACTAAACGTCAATGCGGAAGCCTTTTCCTGCAACTTTTCATTTAAGAAACAGCGTACCGACAAGTTCAATGTTTTAAGAATATGAATATGGAGCTTATACTCGGTCACATGCCATATATCGACCGAGACAAACTGCCATAACCGTTTTATAAAAAGGCTGGCGCGGGCAAAAAAAGAGGGCTTGTTTTTACGCTGAACCATAGAATATATCGTACAGAAAACTTCTACAAAAAAATACAGCAGGCCTGTAAGCCGGGTTATGTACTCTCGAAAGAGTGTCTGTCATTTATCTCGACCTTGTGTCACCACAAGGCTCTAGCGGTTTACCCCCCGGCATCGGGCGAGCAACCCTACAACGCCGGTATACATAACCTTACAACCCATAAGACGTACGGCATTCTACATTACTGTAAAACCCGGTGAGCTCTTACCTCGCCTTTTCACCCTTACTGCTTTCGCAGCGGTTATTTTCTGTTACGCTACTCCACTCTCGCGAATGGCTTCCCGTTAGGAAATATGGTGCTCTATGTTGCCCGGACTTTCCTCTCGCATCATACGAGCGACAGACCGTCCTGCTGTACGTTACAAAGATACGATAAAAATGGCAAAGACAGAATACTGTCAGTATGATTTTTAATCTTGTAAATTTTAACGGACAATATGACATGCCTAAGTATATAAAAATGATTCTCATGACAGTCATCTGCGTTAACCCCTGTTAAGTAGCTATCCTGCTTATTAAAAGAGCTTAAAAAGAAGATGCAAGGGTTTCAACGGCACGATAAATGTATTAAATTTAACGTCTGAAAAACTTAAATACAAGATAATATTAACATTTAAAGCTAATAGATTATGAATTCTTACGGAAAAAAATTGATGGGCATCGCCTTAATTGCAGCTCTGAGCTCCGGAATTACAATCGGCGCATTTAGTATATTGAATAAGTCGGCCGATTCAAAAATACAAGATCAATCGCTCGACAGTGGATATGCACAGCCGACTCGCTTTACAAGAGTAATCAATCGACCGGCTGTTGAAACAGATTTCACCACTGCCGCCGAAAACACGGTTAATGCCGTCGTTAGTATAAAATCGATTTCTACACCCAAACAAAGTCAATTAGGCGGTTTTAGCGATCCGTTTTTCGAATATTTCTTTGGACAAGGAGGGCGCAATATACAACCTCAGCCTCGTGCTGGATTGGGGTCGGGAGTAATTATTACCCCCGATGGATATATTGTAACCAATAATCACGTAGTAGAAGGAGCCGATAAATTGGATATAACCCTGAATGACAATAGGACTTTCAATGGTCGTGTAATAGGAACCGATCCTTCTACCGATTTGGCATTGATAAAAATAGATGCCAAAGATCTCCCCATCGTCAAATTTGGCGATTCCGATAATTTGAAAGTCGGAGAATGGGTATTGGCGGTAGGAAATCCGTTAGGATTAACATCGACGGTTACCGCTGGTATCGTAAGTGCCAAAGCTCGTAGCATAAGCGCACTCAACCCTCGTAGCCAAAAAATGGGTATAGAGGCGTTTATCCAGACCGATGCAGCTGTAAATCCGGGAAATAGCGGTGGAGCATTGGTAAATACAGCAGGTGAATTAGTGGGTATCAACACGGCCATTTACTCCGAAACAGGAAGTTACGCCGGCTATTCATTCGCTATTCCCACTTCCATAGTAAGTAAAGTAATTGCCGATTTGAAAGAATATGGTACCGTACAAAGAGCCGTATTGGGTATAGGGTATAGAGAAATAGATTCCGAATTGGCCAAAGAAGAAAATCTTGAAGTACAAGAAGGAATATACGTCGGTGAAGTATACAATCGCAGCGCTGCGATGGAAGCAGGAATAAAAGAAGGTGATGTTATAACCTCTATTAATGGCGTAAAGATTAAAAATGGAGCCATGCTTTCCGAACAATTGAGTAAATATCGTCCCGGAGATAAAATTAAAATAGGGTTGTTACGAGGAAAAGAATCCAAAACTGTATCCCTGACATTAAAAAATAGTCAAGGCAATACCGAGATAACCAAGATTGCCGGAATGGATTCTTTGGGAGCTGGATTCAAAGAATTAGATGCCAAGAGTTTGAGAGAGATGAATATCCGATATGGAGTGCAGGTTATTGGATTGAAAAACGGTAAATTCAAAGCGGCCGGTATGCGAGAAGGATTTGTCATTCTTGAAATCAATAACACCCCGATGAAGTCGGTTAGTGACTTGGAATCCATGTACGACTCTATTGTAAAATCAAATCAAAATCAAAAAGTTATGTTCATTACGGGTATTTATCCGAATGGAAAAATGATGTATTATGCAGTAGATTTGGCCGATTAAATCTTTTTGGAATATGGGATATGCCCCCTAAACAAGGGTCATATCCCATATTAAAAGATAATTATTAAATATAGCACAACAAACACAACAGAACAAATATTCAAACGTTATAATAATAAATACGAAAAAGGCAGGAGCAGTAAAATGGTATTTTTGTAGATTCACGTTCAAAATTAAACATTTTTTACAGCTCCATTAACAATAAATATAGTATATTTGCAGTCCCAAAATCTCAATATTGCAAGATGAGACAATTAAAAATTACAAAATCGATTACGAACAGGGAGAGTGCTTCTCTTGACAAGTACCTACAAGAAATCGGACGCGAAGACTTGATTACGGTAGAAGAGGAAGTAGAACTTGCCCAACGCATTAAAAAAGGCGATCATGCAGCACTGGAAAAGTTAACACGAGCCAATTTGCGTTTTGTCGTTTCGGTTGCCAAACAATACCAAAATCAAGGGTTAAGTCTCCCGGACTTAATCAATGAAGGAAATTTGGGTTTAATTAAAGCTGCCGAAAAATTTGACGAAACGAGAGGCTTCAAGTTCATTTCCTATGCAGTGTGGTGGATTCGTCAATCTATTCTTCAAGCTCTAGCCGAGCAATCGAGAATCGTTCGTTTGCCATTAAATCAAGTAGGATCTCTCAATAAGATCAGTAAAGCTCTTTCTAAATTCGAGCAAGAAAACGAACGTCGTCCCTCTCCCGAAGAGCTCGCAGAAGAATTGGATATACCGGTAGATAAAATCTCCGATACATTAAAAGTGTCGGGACGGCATATTTCGGTAGACGCCCCTTTTGTTGAAGGAGAAGATAATAGTCTACTCGACGTATTGGTTAATGACGATTCCCCCATAGCAGATAGGTCGTTAATTAACGAATCTCTCTCGAAAGAAATCGATCGCGCACTTAAACAACTTACTCCTCGTGAAAGCGAAATCATTAAAATGTTTTTTGGAATCGGCTGTCAAGAAATGACTCTCGAAGAAATTGGAGACAAGTTCGGATTAACCCGAGAAAGAGTTCGACAAATAAAAGAAAAAGCCATCAGAAGACTCAGGACTGCTTCGAGGAGTAAACTGTTAAAAACTTATTTAGGATAACCTTATTGGATTGTCTGCCCCAATGGCAGGAAAAACCGACCTGCACCTCAGGTTGGTTTTTTATTTTAAATACCTCTTCATTTATTTTTTCAGTCGTTCGATTGCTCAATCGCAATAAAAAATTTACCTTCGTCCTCAACAAATAATAAAATCATGGCTAAATACCTATATCAGATATTGTTAATATCAACTCTATGCCTTTTTTTACAAAATACATCGGCACAAGAATCGACCACAGGTTTTGAAAACGGGAACAATCAATACGTCATGCGCGAAAGCAACTTGTCGGATATGAGCAAAGATAAAAAAATCAAACCTGTTACATTTGGAGTTGAAGCAGGAGCATCCATCGATATGTCGGGGAATGACTTTTCTTCTTTCGATTTAGATTTATTCGCAGGCTACCGGTCCCACACCATCAAATGCTTTGGTTTAGGAATAGGTCTTCACAGTTCATTTTCCAACAATCGATACTACCTCCCTATTTATGCACTTTTCCGTTGTAATTTGCTAAGCAACAAATCTCTTCTTTTTGTTGATTTCAGAGCGGGTTATTCTACCAATCAAATGTACAAAGGAGAAAATCAAGGTGGCTTTTTTGGTTCTGCCGGATTAGGTATGAACCTATCTGTAAGTAAAAAATTCGGGTCTCATATTCTTATCGGATATAATTTTTATCAAATATCTCCATTTACCGATGAAAAAGGAACTTTCCAAGATATGAACGGATGCCATCTCGTATCTATCCGATTAGGAATAAGCTTCTAATAACGCGAGTTATCAATTATAAATAAATATATTTTCGTCGATAAAAATTACAAATTATAGATTTAAAGAGGAAAAACATGATATTTTATTTTGTTTTCTCAAAACAATAACTACCTTTGCACAAGAAACAAAATAATTCAATAATGATAATAGAATTGCTAAACAGCCTAATTATTGATCTTCTATCGAATGTAACAGAATAGAAGTGAGATATAGTGCCTAGCAATTTACGATACAAAAATTATAGCCTTTCTCACGAATACGTCGAGAAAGGCTTTTTACAATTTAATATAGCAATAACATGTCCGACAGATTATTTATCTTTGACACAACATTAAGAGACGGAGAACAAGTTCCCGGATGCCAACTCAACACAGTTGAAAAAATACAAGTAGCTAAGGCATTAGAGACACTTGGTGTCGACATCATAGAAGCCGGATTTCCTGTATCGAGTCCCGGAGACTTCGAATCGGTCGTCGAAATATCCAAAGCTGTAACATGGCCCACAATCTGTGCGCTCACCCGTGCTGTCGAAAACGATATAAAAGTTGCAGCCGAGGCTCTTCGATATGCCAAACATAAACGTATTCATACAGGCATTGGAACTTCGGACTATCACATTAAATATAAATTCAATTCGACTCGTGAAGAGATTGTAGAAAGAGCTGTGGCGGCTGTCAAATATGCGAAAAAATTCGTAGAAGACGTACAATTTTATGCCGAAGATGCGGGTCGTACCGATAATGAATATTTAGCCAGAGTAGTCGAAGCCGTCATCAAAGCAGGCGCTACGGTTATAAACATACCAGATACAACTGGATATTGTTTGCCGGACGAATTTGGACAAAAAATATTATATCTCAAAGAACATGTCTCAGGAATCGATAACGTTACGATAGCCACTCATTGTCACAATGATTTGGGCATGGCAACGGCGAATACGATGGCTGGAATCCAAAACGGAGCCAGACAAGCCGAAGTTACGATAAACGGCATTGGTGAAAGAGCTGGAAATACAGCCCTTGAAGAAATAGCCATGATCTGCAAATGTCACCACAACTTACAGATAGAGACTAATATCAATACACAAAAGATTTACGGAATAAGCCGCATGGTCTCTAATCTCATGAACATGCCGGTACAACCGAATAAAGCAATCGTTGGCCGCAACGCATTCGCCCACTCGTCAGGAATCCACCAAGACGGTGTATTGAAGAATCGGGAAAGCTATGAAATCATAGATCCCAAAGACGTCGGAATTGACGAAAACTCTATCGTATTAACCGCAAGAAGTGGACGGGCTGCTTTGAAACATAGACTTCATTTATTAGGTATCGAATTGGAAAAAGATGCTTTGAACAAAGCTTATGATTCATTTCTTAAACTTGCCGATCGTAAAAAAGATATCAATGACGACGATATATTAATGTTGGTAGGGAAAGAGAGAACAGCCAATGCACGCATACAACTAGACTTCCTACAAGTAACTGCCGGAGTAGGAATAAAGTCCGTTGCCAGCATCGGATTAGACATAGCCGGTGAAAAATTCGAAGCAGCAGCTTCGGGAAACGGGCCGGTAGATGCCGCCATAAATGCTATACGATGCATCATTCACCGAAAAATGGTAGTCAAAGAATTTCTTATACAAGCTATCACCAAAGGCAGCGACGATATAGGTAAAGTACATATGACTGTGACCTACAACGGAAACTCATACTATGGATTCTCGGCAAATACAGATATTGTCGCAGCCTCTGCCGAAGCCTTTATAGATGCTATTAATAAGTTCATTATATAACGAAATCACATGAATACATTATTTGATAAAATATGGGATACCCACGTCGTAACCTCGGTGAAAGGAGGCCCCGATCAATTATATATAGACAGACACTATTGCCACGAGGTTACCAGTCCTCAGGCTTTCAACGAACTGAGGGCTAGAAATTTGAAGGTTTTTCGACCGGAAAGAACGACTTGTTCTCCCGACCATAATATTCCCACGTTAAATCAAGATAAGCCTATTGCCGACCCGGTTTCCCGCAATCAAGTAGAGACACTCGCCACCAATGCTAGCGAGTTCGGCTTAGCTCATTATGGACTGGGAAATGAAAAAAACGGAATCATTCACGTTATCGGACCGGAATATGGGTTGACTCAACCGGGAATGACCATCGTTTGCGGAGACAGCCACACTTCGACCCACGGGGCTTTTGGAGCCGTCGCTTTCGGTATTGGCACGAGCGAAGTTGCTATGGTATTGGCATCCCAATGTATTTTACAGCCCAAACCTAAAACAATGCGCATAAATATCGAAGGAAAACTTTCTCCCGGAGTCACAGCTAAAGACATCGCTTTATTTATCATTTCTCGAATGACGACAGGAGGAGCTACCGGATATTTTGTGGAATATGCAGGAGAAGCAATCCGCTCGCTCAGTATGGAAGAAAGAATGACAGTCTGTAACCTCAGTATCGAAATGGGAGCTCGCGGAGGTCTGATTGCTCCCGACGAAACGACATTCGGTTATATAAAGGATAAAGAATTCGCACCCAAGGGAAAAGATTGGGACAAAGCCCTCGCCTATTGGAAAACTCTATATAGCGATAAAGATGCTACATTCGATAAGGAAGTGACATTTAATGCGGCAGAAATCTCCCCTCGCATTACCTATGGGACAAACCCCGGAATGGGAATCGCTATCGACGAAAGAATACCGTTGGAAGAATCGATCGAAGACAGTGGAAAAATTTCGTTTCGCCGGGCATTGAGTTACATGGGTTTCTCTGCCGGAGAGCTTCTAATGGGGAAAAAAATCGACTATGTTTTTTTAGGAAGCTGTACAAACGGCCGTATTGAGGATTTCAGAGCTTTTGCCAATTTGGTAAAAGGGCACAAAAAAGCTAATCATATAATTGCTTGGCTCGTACCGGGTTCACAAGCCGTGTTGCGACAAATCAAGGAAGAGGGCATCGATCTTATCTTGTCGGAAGCAGGATTCGAAATACGTCAACCCGGTTGTTCGGCTTGCTTAGCCATGAACGAAGATAAAGTCCCCCCAGGAAAATATGCTGTATCGACCTCGAATCGAAACTTTGAAGGTAGACAGGGACCCGGAGCGCGGACTATACTAGCCGGACCTTTGGTGGCCGCTGCGACAGCAATTACAGGAGAGATAACCGATCCCAGAAAATTTTTATAACTTTGTATGACTATGATAAAAAAAATCGACATCATAACATCGACATGTATTCCTCTTCCCCAAGAGAATGTAGATACCGATCAAATTATCCCTGCCCGTTTTCTAAAAGCCGTTTCTCGGGAAGGTTTCGGAGAAAACCTGTTCCGCGATTGGCGCTTCGATAAAGCGGGGCAACCCATTCGAGATTTTATTCTTAACAACCCGCTTTACTCCGGCTCCATTTTAGTAGCGGGGAAAAACTTCGGTAGCGGTTCCAGCCGTGAACATGCTGCTTGGGCTATTGCCGGATATGGATTCCAAGTAGTAGTATCTAGTTTTTTTGCCGATATTTTCAAGAACAATGCACTTAACAACGGAGTACTTCCGGTAATTGTCTCAGAGCAATTTCTTACCAGTTTATTCAAACATATTTTTTCGAACCCACAATCGACCGTTACAGTCAATTTGAAAGAGCAAACCATTACAGACGACACAAGCGGAGAATCGGAACATTTCGAAATAAATCCTTACAAAAAGAACTGTTTGCTCAACGGATATGACGACATCGATTATCTACTGAGCAAAAAACAAGAAATAGAAAACTGGGAAGAAAAACATTCATAACGAAATCGAGAAGTACTATGGTTGTAGAAATTATGGATACTACTCTGCGAGACGGAGAACAAACATCGGGAGTATCGTTCGCCCGACAGGAAAAATTGAGTATCGCTCGCTTACTTTTAGAAGACCTAAAAATTCCTCGTATCGAAATTGCCTCGGCAAGAGTTTCCACCGGAGAGTACGAAATGGCGAAACAACTATGCGAATGGGCCGAGAAACGAGGACACATCGACAAAATCGAAATATTGGGATTTCTCGATAAAGGAGCTTCTATCGAATGGATTCGTTCTTGTGGAGCCAAAGTGATGAATTTGCTCTGCAAAGGATCGGAAAAACATTGTACCTTCCAACTTCAAAAAACGGTACAAGAACACGTCGAAGATATCAAACAAACTATTAAGAAAGCGAAAGAAGTCGGACTGAAAATCAATCTCTATTTGGAAGATTGGTCCAACGGGATACAATATTCCCCTCAATACGTTTTTCATTTAATGGATGCTTTAAAAAATGAAGCTGTGGAAAGGTTCATGTTGCCCGACACATTAGGTATCTTGAATCCTCTTCAAACGCTAAAATTTTGCAGAGCCATGCGCAGGCGTTACCCCGACTTACGATTCGACTTTCATGCTCATAACGATTACGATTTGGCGACTGCCAACACTTTCGCTGCAACTCTAACCGGAATACAAGGCGTGCATTGTACCGTAAACGGGCTGGGAGAAAGAGCAGGAAATGCACCCCTCACCAGTGTCGTAGCCGTGTTGCATGATCACGTAAAAGCGACAACCGGAATTACCGAAAACATGGTAAACAAAGTGAGTCGTATCGTTGAATCCTATTCGGGAATACGAGTCGCAGCCAATAAACCTATTATTGGAGAATCCGTATTTACTCAATGTGCGGGAGTTCATGCCGACGGAGATAATAAGAACAATCTTTATTACAATGATTTATTACCCGAACGATTCGGGAGGAAACGCGAATATGCACTTGGCAAGACTTCCGGGAGAGCCAATATCCGCAAAAATCTCGAATCGCTAGGTATAGAACTCGATGACGAATCCATCAAGAGAGTAACTCAGAGAGTGGTCGAGTTAAGTGATAAGAAAGAAATGGTTACCCCAGAAGATCTTCCCTATATCATTTCAGACGTATTAAAACACGAAACCATAGCTCAGCACGTCAAGGTAATAAATTATACTTTAAACCTTTCTCAGGGATTAAAGCCAGTAGCAATCATTGCCATCGAAGTAAACGGAAAAACATACGAAGGAGCGTCTACCGGCGACGGACAATACGACGCATTCGTAAAAGCCATACGGAAGATATACAAAGAACAACTCGGACGAACGTTCCCGTCGTTGACAAACTATACAGTAAACATACCTCCCGGCGGACACACCGATGCATTGGTACAAACCGTTATCTCATGGGATTATAATGGAAATATTTTGAAAACACAGGGATTGGATGCCGACCAAATGGAAGCCGCCATACAAGCCACAATCAAAATGCTTAACTTAATAGAAGATAAAGAGCTGAATATACAAGACAATTAAAATAGAAAGAATATGAAATTACATATCGCAGTATTGCCCGGCGACGGAATTGGACCAGAAGTAGTGGAACAAGCTTTGAACGTAACGAAAGCCGTTTGTGAAAAATTCGGACATTCTCTGGAATATCAAACAGCCCCGGTAGGAGCTTGTGCCATAGAAGAAACCGGATTGCCCTACCCCGACTCTACTCATGAATTATGTATGCGCTCCGATGCCGTTTTGTTTGGAGCCATAGGTTCGCCCCAATACGACAATAACCCCAATGCGACCGTACGCCCTGAACAAGGATTACTTGCCATGCGGAAAAAGCTCGGACTATTCGCAAATATTCGTCCCATAACCACCTTTCCCGGATTGATTCATAAATCCCCCCTCCGTTCCGATATTATCGACGGTGCAGACTTTATGTGTATCCGAGAATTAACGGGAGGACTATATTTTGGGCGACCACAAGGTCGTAGTGAAGACGGGAACATAGCCTATGATACCTGTATATACAGTCGGGAAGAAATTGTACGAATTGTCCAATTGGCATACGAATACGCTATGAAACGGCGTAAAAAAGTTACAATGGTCGATAAAGCGAATATATTGGCGACCTCCCGACTATGGAGAGAAATCACGCAAGAAATAGCATCGGAGTATCCAGAAGTCGAAACCGAATTTTTATTCGTCGATAACGCTGCCATGCGCATGATTCAATGTCCCAAAAGTTTCGATGTCGTCGTTACCGAAAACATGTTTGGCGATATACTCACCGACGAAGGTTCCGTTATCACAGGATCCTTAGGCATGCTGCCATCGGCATCGATTGGCCTGCATACTTCTGTATTCGAACCTATACACGGTTCCTATCCTCAGGCAGCGGGGAAAAATATAGCCAACCCGTTGGCGACCATATTGTCGGCGGCTATGATGTTCGAATATGCATTTGGGTTGAAAGAAGAAGCCTTATCGATTCAAACGGCTGTGTCCGAATCGATGAATGCCGGAATCGTGACCGAAGACATCGCCGGCACAAGTACGAAATCCTACCATACCGACGACGTAGGCGAATGGATTGTCGAATGGATAAAAAGCCACTGATCAAAGCAATAATAAAGCGGATAGTAAATTTTGAATACTATCCGCTTTTTGCTACTTCCTTATCTAATTATCTATTGAGCCGAACCAGAAAATACGACAATTCTATTCCAATTATTATTTTTCGGATATAATTGAGAATCACTACCATTAGCAATAATCTGTATTCGTTTTCTATCTATATTGTATTTCTCGGTCAATAATTTGACAACAGACTCTGCACGACGCTGGCTCAATTGTTTATTATACTCGGGTGTTCCGGTTGCTTTATCGGCATACCCTATTACCAAGATATTACAAGAAGGATTGCTTTTCATCCATTGTGCTATGTTATAAACATTTACCATTTCTTCATTAGAAACAACAGCGCTATTGATCGTAAAGCGTACTACACCCGTCAACTCTTGGCTACAAGCAGCTGGCTCTATTACAGATACCTCCTCGACAACCGCTTCTGGACATGGAGGACATTCCACAACTCTTGACTCACATTCGTTCAATTGAGCCCTCAATGCATTAACCCTATTATTCAAATCGCCGATAACCATTTGATCGGCATAAGCATCGTATGCCTTAAATCGGTCTTTGCCGAATTTAATAGAAAAACCTCCGATTGCCGAAATAACACTTTCGACTTCTGTTCCTTCAACAATTCCATTAAAATGATCGCCAATTAAATTACCTCGTCCCTCCAAGAAGAAATCGACATAATGCGACAATCTGAAATTCAACTTAATACCGGCTGTTATAGGGAAAGCATACGTTTTATTATTATATGGAGTATTATGGAATGAATAAATACCACCGGCTCCGGCAAAAGGTATGATAGAAAATACACGATCCTCGTTATAACCGTGGAAAGTATTAAACATATTCCACATGATATCGCCGTAAACCGCAGCATAACGCATATGTGTCATCACTCCTTCGGCAAGCGGCCAATTGGTATGTAAAGCACCTCCCATCGCAGATAACCGGAATCCCAAATACGGGCTGATCCATTTACCGATAGCAAAGTCCATAGCCAGCGTATATTGAGCATCTCCTACATGTTCGGTCAAAAAAGTTTGACCTCCGGCTCCTATCGAAATAAACCAGTTATTTTTATGACTATCAGAATAATACCGAGGCTTGGTAGGTACAACCTCTGTTACCGAAACATCTTCTTCAACAATAATCGCTTGAGCTCCTGCCGATTCGGAATAACAGAAAAGCGAAGTTGTAGCTATGGCTACCGCTAAATAAAAGAAATTTGTTTTCATTTTAATTTGTTTTAGTTATACAATTTTGCAATTACATTTCAAAAAAACAGGAGCATAAGTCAAACGCTATTATCCGTTTTTGTAAATTAAAACAAACAGATAAAAGAATGTGTTCACCAACCGTCAAAAAAAGAGATAGTAAAATTCTATATTATTTAGGCTATATAAGCTTCTTATAAAAAATGAAAAACAGGTTATACCGGTTGGTAATAAATTATTAAATTTGCACATACCGATGAATGCGAAACTTTTACCCATCGAATAACAGAGGTAATATTTATGAAACGAAATAAAAAAAATTCTGATTTTTTCTCGAAAAAACGCTCCAAATACAAACTCACATTTTTCAACGAAAGCTCTCTTGAAGATGTATGGACTATTTGTTTTTCCCGATTTGGAGCCATAATGACCGCCATTCTTCTCATTGGTCTGATTGTCGTAGCTATACTCTCTGTAATCGTAGGTACACCTGTAAAAAATTTATTACCCGGATATTTGAAAACAGAAGAACGAATCGAAATGGTTGATAAAATCCTTAGAGTCGATTCTTTGGCAGCAGAAGTACAGCGTCGCGACGCATATATAAAAAATCTTGCTTCCATACTTACCGGTGAAATAAAAATAGATTCTATCGGACAACAAGCCGACAGTCTGCTTTCCACAACGACAGATACTCTTCTACCGGAATCCAAACTGATGGCAAACTATATCAAGCAATATGAACAAGAAGAAAAATACACGCTAAATGTTTTTACTCCGACTACTCCTATCGACGGAAAACTGTTTTACCCGCCGCTAAAAGGCAAAATAATCAAAGCCTATAACCCCAAAGAAGGACATTTCGGTATCGACATACAATGCCCCAGAAATACAGCTGTTTCTGCCGTCCTCGATGGCACGATTGTTTCCGCCGGTTATACAATCGATTATGGATATGTCGTATATATACAGCACAGCAATAATTACCTGTCGGTCTATAAATATAATTCGGGGATTCTTAAAAACATAGGAGATAAAGTATCGGGAGGTGAAAAAATAGCCGTGACCGGGTGGGAAGATGGTAAATCCTCAAAACAATCATGTGTGGCCGAATTTCAATTGTGGCACATGGGTCAGTCGTTAGACCCGGAAAAATATATCACTTTCTAATCCCGATTCATTAAAGATACACTTTATTTTATACCTTTGTAAAGTTAAAACTGAGATTTGACCTCTTAAACCGAATGAAAAAGCAATTAGCAATATTAGGCTCTACCGGATCGATTGGAACTCAAACATTAGAAGTTGTCGCCGAATATCCCGACTTATTCGAGGTATACACATTAACAGCGAATAATAACGTCGACTTGCTGATAGAACAGGCCAAACATTTTAATCCCGATTCGGTAGTAATAGCCAACGAAGCTCATTATAACAAGCTGAAAGAAGCTCTGAAAGATTTCCCTATAAAAATATATGCGGGAGAAAATGCCATTTCTGAAATCGTAGAGGCAGCGCCCATCGATATAGTAGTCACGGCAATGGTAGGATATTCGGGATTAAAACCCACTATACGAGCTATCGAAGCTCATAAGACCATTGCTTTGGCCAATAAAGAAACATTGGTAGTTGCCGGGGATCTCATCAAACGTCTTGCTCTCGAATACCGGACACCTATCATTCCTGTCGATTCGGAGCACTCTGCTATTTTCCAGTGCTTAGTTGGCGAAGGAGATAATCCTATCGAGAAAATCATTTTAACGGCATCCGGCGGACCATTCCGAAAATTCACGGCAGAACAGATGGCGCATGTTACCAAAAGCGATGCTTTAAAACACCCCAAGTGGCACATGGGACATAAAATTACCATAGACTCTGCAACGCTTATGAACAAAGGCTTTGAAATGATCGAAGCCAAATGGCTGTTCGACGTATCCCCTCAAAACATAGAAATCGCCGTACACCCGCAATCTGTCGTACACTCTATGGTTCAATTCAAAGACGGATCTGTTAAAGCCCAACTGGGAACCCAAGATATGAGACTCCCCATTCGATACGCCTTGTCCTACCCTGCTCGTTTGGAAAGCTCGGCTCCGAAATTGACACTCGAACAATACTCCGAACTCACATTCGAGTATCCCGATTTCGAACGATTTCCTTTGTTACGATATGCATTTGACGCTGTCGCAACAGGTGGGAATATGCCCTGCATTATGAATGCAGCCAACGAAATAGCCGTAGCCGGTTTCCTTAACGACACGATCGCCTACCCCGACATTGCCCGCGTTGTTTCTGAAACAATGGAGCACATAGAATTTATCGAGTCACCCGAATATGAGGATTACGTCCACACAAACAAATTAGCCCGCAATTATGCGACCGAACTTGTTAAATCATATCAATAAAAATAGCATTATTAATGGAAACATTCTTAATAAAAACAGTACAACTACTATTAAGCCTCTCCATATTAGTTATTTTCCACGAATTCGGACATTTTATATTCGCCCGAATGTTCAAGGTTCGGGTTGAAAAATTCTATCTGTTTTTCGATCCGTGGTTCTCTCTTTTCAAATTCAAACCTAAAAATAGCTATACCGAATATGGAATCGGCTGGCTACCGTTCGGAGGATATGTGAAGATTTCGGGAATGATCGACGAATCGATGGACAGAGAACAAATGAGCCAGCCGCCCAAACCGTGGGAATTTCGGTCGAAACCGGCATGGCAAAGGCTCCTAATTATGGTAGCGGGCGTTGTATTTAATTTCATTTTGGCCGTCTTCATCTATTCGATGATCGTCTACACATGGGGAACATCTTATATACCGTTCAAAAACGCTTACGCTGGCATGGAATACTGTGAGTCGGCAAGAAACATAGGATTCCAAAACGGAGATATTCCTCTCTCAGCCGACGGTGTCGATTTGAATTACATGTCGAGCGAGACCCTTCAAAAAATAGTAGATGCCAAAGAGGTGAAAGTTTTGCGAGATAACGATACAGTAACCATCGAAATACCCAAAAACTTTATGTTGCGATTGATCGATAAAGAAGAACTGTTCGCATTATACCGTATTCCTTCTGTCGTGTTCGAAGCCTCCCCCAACACCGGGGCAGCACGAGCCGGTCTGCAAAAGGGAGACCATATAGAATCGATCGATGGAGAAAAGGCATCATCACTAAATGAAATGCACAAAATACTGGAATCCAAACCTAACACCAGCGTGTCGGTTGTCTACTCCCGAGGCTCAGAAGTGAAAACGACAGAAATCATGACAGATTCTTTGGGACGATTAGGCATAGCCATTGCTCCTTTGAGCGATAGTTATGCAATAGTCACAGAACATTATGGATTCTGGGAATCTTTTCCCAAAGGGATAGAATTGGGAGTGGACAAATTGAAGAGCTACGTAAGTAGTATGAAATATGTATTCACCAAAGAAGGAGCTCAAAGTTTAGGAGGATTTGGAGCTATCGGAAGTATATTCCCGGCAACATGGGACTGGGAGGCTTTTTGGAGCATGACGGCATTTCTATCGGTCATATTAGCCTTCATGAATATTTTACCTATTCCTGCTCTTGACGGAGGACATGTCTTATTCCTACTATACGAAGTGATTACAAGAAGGAAACCGAACGATAAATTTATGGAATACGCACAAATGGGAGGCATGCTCTTCCTATTTGCATTATTGATTTATGCTAATGGAAACGATATATTCCGATTTTTCTTTAAGTAACAGACTATGGACTATATTAAAATAACATTAAAACCGGGGAAAGAAGACTCGTTCCACAGATTCCACCCATGGGTATTCTCAGGAGCGATATATCGCTTTGAGAAACAACCGGAAGAAGGAGATATCGTCGAGGTAACAGACCATCAAGGAAATTTTATCGGTATAGGCCAATACCAAATCGGTAGTATTGCCGTTCGTATATTGACTTTTAAACAGGAAGAAATAAACGAGCAATTCTACTTCAAAAGATTGCAAGAGGCATATAATGTGCGATTAAGTCTTGGTCTCCTTAACGGAGAGTATAACAATACCTGCCGATTGGTGCATGGAGAAGGAGACAATTTACCGGGGCTTATCATCGACTTATATAATAAAACGGCTGTCATGCAAGCTCATACACCGGGCATGCATTACGCCCGTCATCAAATAGCCCAAGCGTTGAAATCGGTTTTGGGAAATGCGATAGACAATATCTACTACAAATCGGAAACTACTCTCCCCTATAAAGCAGAACTTGATGCAGAAAACGAATATCTGTTGGGGGGCGATGCACCTAATATCGCCACGGAAAACGGACTGAAATTTTATGTCGATTGGGTTCGTGGGCAAAAGACCGGGTTCTTCGTCGACCAACGGGAAAACCGGGCCTTGCTCGAACGCTACGCTCACGGACGATCGGTTTTAAACATGTTCTGCTATACCGGCGGTTTCTCTTTTTACGCCATGCGGGGTAATGCCAAATTGGTACATTCGGTCGACAGCTCTTCGAAAGCTATCGATCTGACCTGCAAAAATGTAGAGTTGAACTTTCCCGGAGATAACAGGCATCAAGCATTTGCCGAAGATGCGTTCAAATTTTTGGATACTATGGGAGATCAATATGATTTAATTATTCTCGATCCACCGGCATTTGCAAAACATAAAAAAGTATTGAATAATGCTTTGCAAGGTTATCGGAAACTGAATGCAAAAGCATTCGAAAAAATTCGTCCGGGAGGAATATTGTTCACATTCTCTTGTTCGCAAGTAGTAAGTAAAGAAAATTTCAGATTGGCTGTTTTCAGTGCCGCAGCACAATCGGGACGCAATGTCCGCATTTTACACCAACTGACTCAACCAGCCGACCACCCGGTTAATATCTATCACCCGGAAGGTGAATACTTGAAAGGGTTAGTCTTGTATGTAGAATAAACCAAATTTCAAAAAATCACGTTATATGAAAAAAATTGTTTGTACAATGGCTTCATTGCTTATCTTAGCATCTTGTGCTACCAAACAGGAAAAAGACGACTTCGATTACACCGTAGAATCGTTTGCCGATCTTGAAATCCTGCGTTACAAAGTTCCCGGATTCGAGGAATTATCTTTAAAACAAAAAGAATTGATTTATTACCTCTCCGAAGCTGCGGCATACGGCCGGGATATACTTTATGACCAAAACGGAAAATGGAACTTGGCCATTCGCCGCACTCTCGAAGCAATCTATCAAAACTATACCGGAGACCGCGAAAGTCAGGATTTCAAAAATTTTGAAGTTTATCTGAAACGGGTGTGGTTTTCAAATGGAATTCACCATCACTACGGCTGTGACAAATTTGTTCCCGAGTTTTCACAAGAATTTTTTACCGAAGCTGTTAAATCGCTCGACCCTAAAACACTTCCTCTAACTACTGGTGCAAGTGTAGACGATCTACTCAATACATTGACTCCTGTTATTTTCGATTCCTCGGTCATGCCCAAACGAGTAAATCAAGCAGCCGGTGAAGACCTCATCGTCACCTCGGCAGGCAATTATTACGATGGTGTGACTCAGGCCGAGGCAGAAGCGTTTTACAACAAAATGAAAAATCCCAAAGACGAAACTCCTATCTCGTACGGACTGAATAGTCGTTTAGTAAAACGTGACGGAAAAATCGTAGAAGAAACCTATAAAGTGGGCGGACTCTATACCGAAGCTATCGAGAAGATTGTATATTGGCTCGAAAAAGCTGCCGGCGTAGCAGAAAACGAACAACAGAAAGAAGTCATCGAGAAACTCATCGATTATTACCAAACCGGTGATTTGGAACAATTCGACGAATATGCCATTCTCTGGGTAAAAGATCTCGATTCCCAAGTAGATTTTGTCAACGGTTTTACCGAAACTTACGGCGATCCATTGGGTATGAAAGCGAGCTGGGAATCTATCGTCAACTTTAAAAATCTCGAAGCATCGGAACGGACTCATACGATCAGCGATAACGCTCAATGGTTCGAAGACAATTCTCCGGTGGATTCTCGATTCAAAAAAGATAAAGTAAAAGGTGTTTCAGCCAAAGTAATCACAGCGGCAATGTTAGCCGGAGACTGTTACCCCTCCACCCCCATAGGTATCAATTTACCCAACTCTAACTGGATTCGCCACATTCACGGATCAAAATCGGTAACGATCGAAAACATTACCGAGGCTTACGAGAAAGCCGCGCAAGGTAACGGATTCAACGATGAGTTCGTATGGAGCGATACCGAACGGAATTTAATGAATAACTACCTCTTCCAAGCCGACAACCTTCACACCGATTTACACGAATGCTTGGGACATGGCTCCGGTAAATTGTTACCCGGTGTAGATCCCGATGCATTAAAAGCATATAGCTCCACATTGGAAGAAGCTCGTGCCGACTTGTTCGCTCTATATTATATGGCCGATCCCAAAATATTAGAATTAGGTCTTCTTCCTTCGGAAGATGCTTACAAAGCAGCTTATTACAAATACATGATGAACGGACTCATGACTCAGCTCACCCGCATAGAACCGGGAAAAAACATAGAAGAGTCGCACATGCGTAATCGCCAATTAATCGCCCGTTGGGCCTACGAACATGGTAAAGCCGACAATGTCGTGGAATTTGCCAAACGTGATGGAAAAACTTACGTTGTCATCAATGATTATGAAAAACTACGGAGTTTGTTCGGTAAATTACTGGCCGAAGTACAACGGATAAAATCGGAAGGTGATTACGAAAGCGGTAAAAACTTAGTCGAGGAGTATGGAGTAATTGTCGACCAAGATTTGCACAATGAGGTATTGGCTCGATATGAAAACCTACACATAGCTCCGTACAAAGGATTTGTAAATCCGGTCTATACACCTATCACCGACGAGAACGGAAATATAACCGACATACAAATCTCCTATAACGAAGGATATGCCGAGCAAATGTTGAGATACTCCAAAGACTATTCTCCTCTGCCTATCTATACGTCTATACCCGTTGTTTGTAAATAATCGATACAACGATACTACCCTCACCCCGATATATGCCAGATATATCGGGGTGCTCTTTTTCTACAAAACATCTTTACTCGCTTATTTTTAATTTGTATCTTGCAACAAATTTCAATTACACATCATGCAACAAAAAATCAAAGACATAAAACTTAAATTCAGACAGGCAATGAACGGGATCGTTTCTCAAAACATGAGAAATCTCGGAGCCAACTACAAAATAAACTTTGGACTAACATTACCCCTGTTAAAAAAAATAGCCGAAGAGATACCGGCGGATGCTCAACTGGCAAATGCTTTGTGGAACGATACCGCCGTGCGTGAATCGATGATGCTGGCGCCTATGCTCTACCCCGCAGATGAATTTAACGAAGATGAAGCAGAAAAGTGGGTCACAAATATGCCCAATATCGAAATTGCCGATATATGCTGTAAAAGCCTGTTTCGCCGACTCCGATTCGCACCTCGAAAAGCACTGTCATGGAGTCTCTCCGACAAGATGATACGACAGTATACCGGATTGCAGTTAGCGACAGCTTGGCTTATCGACCACCACGAAATAAACGACATTTCGATATTCGAGCAGATAGCCGATATCGCACTAAAAAAAGTAGCAGACCCAAATGTCAATTTAGCTTTTCCTGCCGTCAATTATCTCAAACAAGCCGTACATCATGACAAACTTTCTGTCTATATTCTGTCGAATTCAAAAAACTCATTCGAGAACAATGAGTTATACAGGAACTTATTCGATGAATTAAACCAAGAAAAGGAACTGTTCAAAGAATTTTCGAGATACGATTCAAACTGAATTTGTTTTGCTTGTAATACAAAAATAGCTAAATTTGTAACATAGGTTGTTTACCATGCCAGAAGAAAAATCAAAAGAAACTGTAAAACAGTTGTTTATACAATTTTTAGAATCCCGGAATTTACGAAAAACCCCGGAACGGTTTGCTATATTGGAGAAAATATACACGACAACTCAACACTTCGATGTAGAAACTCTATATGAAGCTATGATCCAAAATGGATACAGAGTAAGCAAAGCCACGGTCTATAACACGATAGATCTGTTACTCGAAGCCAACTTAGTGCGCAAACACCAATTCGGGAGTAATCTGGCACAGTATGAACGAGTATATAATGCCAACCATCATCATCTCATCTGTATGAAATGTGGTAAAGTCAGGGAAGTAAAAGATTTGGATTTGATGTCCAATTTGAATACTCGCAAATTCAATAAATTCAATACATCGTACTATACCCTATATGTCTATGGCATTTGTAGCCGATGTAGCAACAAAAACAAAAAAGATAAAATCGAAAAGAAATAAACCGAATTAAAGTTTACATAACACTCAAATTATGAAAGTCGATGTTCTCTTAGGATTGCAATGGGGCGACGAAGGTAAAGGTAAAGTCGTTGATGTATTGACACCCAATTATGATATAATCACTCGCTTTCAGGGAGGCCCCAATGCCGGCCATACACTGGAATTCAAAGGCGAAAAATATGTTTTACGCTCTATTCCTTCGGGTATTTTTCAAGGAGGGAAAATAAATATCATCGGGAACGGCGTAGTTTTGGATCCTATTCTGTTCAAAGAAGAAGCCGAAAGTTTAGCCGAAAGCGGACACGATCTCACCCAATGCCTCTACATTTCAAAAAAAGCTCACCTGATTTTACCCACACACCGAATTCTCGATGCGGCCTATGAAGCTGCGAAAGGAAGCTCCAAAATCGGGACCACAGGAAAAGGTATCGGACCCACCTATTCCGATAAAATCAGTAGAAACGGTGTTCGCGTAGGCGACATATTCCTCGATTTCAAAAAAATATATACCACGGCAAAAACTAAACACGAAAATATTCTTCGCTCTCTTAATTACGATTACAACATAGACGAGTTGGAACCCAAATGGTTCGAAGCTATCGAATACTTGAAAAGATTTAAAATCATCGACAGCGAACACGTTATCAATCATTACCTGAAAGAAGGAAAATCTATCCTCGCCGAAGGAGCGCAAGGAACGATGCTCGATGTCGATTTCGGTTCTTACCCGTTCGTCACGTCATCGAATACCGTATGTGCCGGGGCATGTACCGGATTGGGCGTTGCTCCTAGTAAAATCGGAGAAGTGTATGGTATATTCAAGGCCTATTGTACCCGGGTAGGAAGCGGCCCCTTTCCAACTGAACTATTCGACGAAACCGGAAAGAAAATACGAGACCTCGGCCATGAATACGGTGCTGTGACAGGACGAGAACGACGCTGCGGCTGGATCGATTTGGTAGCCTTGAAATACGCGATTATGATAGATGGAGTAACCAAACTAATCATGATGAAAAGCGATGTTCTCGATTCTTTCGAAACCATTAAGGCTTGTGTCGCTTATCGGATAAATGGAAAAGAAACTACTGAATTCCCCTACTCTATTGAAGAAAATATTGAACCGGTTTATGTAGAACTTCCGGGCTGGAAAACCGATATGACTAAGATTCACACAGAAAAAGAATTTCCCCAGAAGTTCAATGATTATATCGCATTTTTGGAAAAAGAATTACAAGTACCTATCCAAATTGTATCGGTGGGACCGGATCGTGAACAAACGATTATCCTCTCCAATAAATAATAACTAACCTAACCTCTATCTACTATGGCAAAGATTAAACCATTCAAGGGAATACGTCCTCCGAAAGATTTCGTCGAGCAGGTGGCCTCACGGCCTTATGATGTTCTCAATTCAGAAGAAGCGCGCCAAGAAGCTGATGGCAATGAAAAATCGCTCTACCATATTATTAAACCTGAGATCGATTTCGTTTCCGGTACGGACGAACATAGCCCAGAAGTTTATCAAAAAGCGGTAGAGAACTTTAATATGTTCCAAGAGAAAGGTTGGTTGGTACAAGATAACAAAGAACATTATTACATCTACGCTCAAACCATGAACGGACATACTCAATATGGATTGGTCGTAGGTGCATGTGTCGAAGACTATATGTCGGGAGCAATTAAAAAGCACGAACTTACTCGGCGAGATAAAGAGGAAGACCGTATGAAACATGTGCGTATCAATAATGCCAACATCGAACCGGTATTCTTCGCTTATCCTGATAATACAGAACTCGATGCAATCATCAAACAAGAAACTTCTGTTTCTCCTGAATATGATTTTGTAGCTCCCGATGGATTCGGACACCATTTTTGGGTAATCGACAACGATAAAACAATAGCTCGAATTACAGAACTATTTGCACAAATTCCCAATTTATATATTGCTGACGGACATCACCGAACGGCTGCGGCCGCCCTAGTAGGGAATGAAAAAGCACGGCAAAATCCCAATCATCGCGGTGACGAAGAATACAATTACTTCTTAGCTGTCTGCTTTCCAGCATCTCAATTACAGATTATCGATTATAACCGAGTTGTAAAAGACCTGAACGGACTTACCCCTCATGAATTTCTTGAAAAACTAAAAGAAAATTTCATTGTCGAAGAAAAAGGAGTGCAAATATATAAACCGAAAAAGCTACATAATTTTTCTCTATATATAGATGGAAAATGGTATTCCTTAACGGCAAAAGAAGGTACATACGACGATAACGATCCCATAGGAATACTCGATGTAACTATATCTTCCGACCTAATTCTCAGGGATATTTTGGGTATAAAAGATTTACGTTCGGACAAACGAATCGATTTCGTCGGAGGAATCCGGGGACTCGAAGAATTGCAACACAGAGTCGACAGCGGTGAAATGAAAATGGCTTTGGCTCTATATCCGGTATCGATGAAACAACTGATGGACATAGCGGATACGGGTAACATAATGCCACCCAAAACAACATGGTTCGAACCTAAATTAAGATCTGGGCTGATTATTCATAAATTGGAGTGAGAAGACTGGTCTATTCCCACACTTAGCGGTTCTTTGATATAATATTATTTAACAAAGAACTGCTATATTATTTTTTATCTCATGCAGCAAAAAAGGGTTTGATTACATCTATTTAATGTAGAAGTAACTCAGGCCGAGTAAATCGGTATGAATGAAAAAGAGCTGATAGAAGCTTGTAAAAACAACGACGTTCGAGCGCAGAAGTTACTTTACGAAACTTTTGCTCGTAAAATGATGTCAGTGTGTTTGCGTTATGCCGATAATCGAGAAATGGCAGAAGACTTTTTGCAAGACGGATTTATCAAAGTTTTTTCTTCCATACGGAGTTACAGTTACGAAGGTTCTTTTGAAGGATGGATGCGGCGTATTTTTGTCAATACGGCATTAGAGGCTTTACGCAAAAACGATCTGTTAAGAAACGGAGTCGAGTTAAATGCGTTAGAACCACAGCAAGAGGCCGACTACTCTGCCGTAGAAAAAATCTCGGCCGATGAATTGATGGAACTCATCGCGCAACTACCTCCGGGCTTTCGGACGGTTTTCAATATGTTTGCTATCGAAGGCTATTCACATAGAGAAATAGCCGAGACTTTAAACATCAATGAAAGTACTTCGAGATCGCAGTATACACGGGCAAAAAGATTGCTGCAAAAATGGATTAAAGAATTAAAGTAAACAGGTATTGATAACAATCTATTAATGATAGACGATCAGAATTTCGAAAAAGCAATACGCACCAAACTGGTACAACATGAATCCGACGTTCCGGATGCCATGTGGTCGGGTATTGAGTCGAGATTGCTTAAAAGAGTACCCAATAAAGTACCCCTCTATCGTCGTATCATGTGGTATTCGGCCGCTGCAATCGTTATGGGTGTTATCGTTACGATGGCTTTATGGCAATATCCGGATAAAGAAATATCCGCACCTCTCGCTGTTAATGAGGATTACACAGCTCCCACAATAACACAACCTTCTATTTCAAATCTTCATTCAAGTATTGAATCTCCTTCGGTAGAGACACCCAAATTTTTACCGGTTTCATCGCATCAGTCTCAGAGTCAAACAAAGCAAGAAACTCAAACAGACTCAAAAATTGAAATCGTCGAAACGAATAAAATGAATGAATCCCAAGTAGAAAACAGATCTAACAATACAAAATCAGAACAATACGATTCACAATCCTATCGGAAAAAGTTAGAAGATTTCGAAAATGACGGCAAAAAACTGAAAGAGGCCGATCTTGCAATTACCGAACCGATGAAAAAGGGTAAAAGCAATGGGCTAAAATTCGGACTTATGGCATCCAATGCGACCTCTGGAAACAGTAAGAATCCGGCAAAAGCTATTCGCACGAGAAATCCGCTAATGATGATGTCGGCAAGAAGGAATCCAGTTTATGAATTTGACCACAAGATGCCATTATCTGTGGGAGCCACAGTTTCCAAAAGTTTGGCAAAAAATTGGGAGTTAGAATCAGGTATAATATACACTTATTTATACTCCAAATATCATTCAACCAACGGAAACGGTAGTCAAGAATTACATTATTTAGGTATTCCCATAGATATTATATATCGATTTGCCCGAGTGAAACGAGCATCTTTTTATGCTTCTGCGGGAGGAAAGGTTGATTTTTACCTTACCGGACAGCAAAAAGACGAAGGACACGACGAAGGAATTTCCGGGTCTGGGTATAAAAAGCTCGAACATGAAAATGTACAATTCTCTGTACAGGCCAAATTGGGAGCGGCTCTCACACTGTATAAGCAAACGGAACTTTATTTGGAGCCTCATATCGCATATTATATCGAGAATAATTCGAGTATACACAATATATGGAAAGATAAACCTTTCAACTTTGGATTAACGTTGGGAATAAGAACTGGCTTTTAAACGAACAACATTTATAAACTAAGAACAAAAAAATAATGAACACATTGAAACTTGTATCTATTCTAATTTTGCTCTGTGGCGTTTTATCATTTTCCGGCTGTTTAGGCGACGGCGGAAATACCTTATCTGTATACTCTACGGGCAGTATCTATAAAACTTCGACAGGAACTTCCTATATGTTTATAGACCGAGCCGGTATATCTGCGACAAGTGCAGAATTACAAAGTGAAAACTTAGAATTAGGCGACAGAATATTAGCTACCACAACCATCGATTTCGATAATCAGGGAACCCAATTGGCGCAAGGTATATACAATGCCACGATTGCAGGGGTACATAAATTCGATTGTAAAAACTATACATTCGATAATTCTATATCCTCTTTCGCTAGTGACACATTGCCCACACTATATGGTGTAGAGCCTTTCCTAAGCTATCGCAAAGACGACACGATATTGACTTTTGCATATGTCAAACATGATGTAGAAAACGGTGATCCGAGTTCTTTGAAGCTAGTCCAACCTAAATTATACAATCCAGAAGCTAAAACAGATACACTCTTTCTCATATATGAAAAAGGGAATATCAAAGATAGCAAAAGCTCGGACTATATTTCTTTCAAATTACCTCAATATCCGAGTGACACAGATATTAACGTCGTTGTAAGATACAATGCCGAAAGTTCCAATTTATCGACCAATAACGGCGACGGAACCAGTAAACTATTTTCTATAACATATAACAGACCTTCGACACTAAACTAATTCTATAAAGAACTTTTATTTTTGATGTTTATAATTTCAGACGGGGTGTCCGTGAGGATACCTCTTTCTTTTTATAAAAATGGAAGCATTTCTATCGATTTCACTCATTGCAATAATTACAAAATAATATTATCTTTGTTTCCTTATAATACTCATAAAAAACGATGAAAAAACTTTTTTTCTTTGCTATCGCCCTGCTATGGACAGGGTTCAGCTCTTTCTCGAAAACTCTTTCTTTGCAAGGAGAGTTTATAAATTCCTCGCACCGATACATTCAATACATAGGTCGTATCAGCCATAAAACTCCGGATGCTATTCGTTTCAATTATCCCGGAGTTCAAATACGGGCTTCATTCCGGGGTACATCTCTAAAAATGTATGCCAAGCCCATGAGTGGATTTTTTATGGTAAAGATCGACAACGCTGCCCCTTTCAAAATTTCATTCAATTCCCCCTCCGACTCGATCGTTACCCTTGCCACAGCACTAAACGATACGGTTCATACTGTGACTATCATGAATGTAATAGAGGCTTTCCATCGTCAACCGGAATTCAAAGGCTTTTTGCTTGACAAAGGGAAAAACTTGGTATTCCCGCCTAATCTTCCACAACGCAAAATCGAATTTATCGGTAATTCTATCACATGCGGATATGGAATAGAGAGTGTTGAAGCCACCGATCCCTTTACCGAAGAAACGGAAAATCACTATTACACCTACGCTGCAATCACTGCCCGAAACCTCCATGCCCAACATTTTGCAATAGCTCGCAGTGGAATAGGTATCTACCGAAATTATAACGGGCCACGTGAAGGCAGTCCAGACTGTATGCCTGCCATGTATAATCAAACTCTTTTCAATGATTCCTCCGAAATTTGGGACTTCTCCCGATATATCCCAGACGTCGTATGCATAAACCTCGGTACAAACGATACCAGCACGCCCGGTTATGATACGGATCGTTTGTATAATGCCTATCTCGCTTTCCATAAAACAGTACGCAATAATTATCCAAAAGCCAAAATCGTGTGGCTTACAGGCTGTATGCTTCATGGCGAGTCGTTGTCTTTGGTTAAAAATACGCTCGACCGACTCTCCGATACACTTCACAAAGCCGGAGACCTCGAAGTATATCGTTTCGATATGACTCCCCAAACCGGAGAATTAGGATACGGAGCAAGTTGGCATCCCAGCCTTTTACAACAACAACGAATGGCTGACGAACTGACTCCATTTCTCCGTAAGTTAATGAGCTGGACAGATTAACCATCTTCAACAAAAAACATTACGGAAGGCGGACTCAAAATAAAACGGATCTATTTTGAGCCAAGCTATATTCTGTAAAAGTCAAATATAAAAAAGCCCAGAAAGATTGAGGTCTTTCTGGGCTTTTTTATATGTTGGGTAGAACTATCTTAACGAAACAAGTCCGTGTGGTCTGCAATATACCAATCGTACATCTTTTGTACCCCCTCCTCTATCTCGATTTTATGATGCCACCCCAAAGCATGTAGTTTGGAAACATCGGTCAATTTACGCATGGTCCCGTCCGGTTTATCGGCATTGAACCGAATCTCTCCTTCATAACCGACAACTTCCCGTATCCGGTGAGCCAAAGCAGCTATGGTTATTTCTTTACCTGTTCCGATATTGATATGGCAATTCCTTACTTCCGGGTTATCACCTTTCACATCAGAGAAATCGACATGTTCGAGAATATATACCGAAGCATCGGCCATCTCCTCGCTCCACAAAAACTCACGTAACGGTTTCCCGGTCCCCCACAATTCCACATAATCGGGATAAATACCATACTTACTCAACACCGTGAGAATAGCTCCTGTCGTGGCGGTTCCGTCGATACCCTCCACTGGCCGCAACGATAAATCTTTACGAACAGCGCCCCAATCGTCCATCATTAAACATTTTCCCAAATGTATTTTACGAATCATAGCAGGCAACACATGGCTTCGCTCCAAATGGAAATTATCGTTAGGACCATAGAGGTTAGTAGGCATTACAGCAATATAGTTGGTTCCATATTGCAAATTAAAACTTTCACACATTTTCAAACCGGCAATCTTGGCAATCGCATACGGCTCGTTCGTATATTCCAACGGAGAAGTTAACAATGCATCCTCTTTCATCGGCTGTCGAGCATCACGCGGATAAATGCAAGTACTGCCCAAGAACAACAATTTCTTTACTCCATGTCTGAAACTTTCACCGATGACATTCTGCTGTATTTGCAAGTTTTGATAGATAAAATCTGCCCGATAGATACTGTTTGCCATAATCCCCCCAACATGAGCGGCCGCCAAAATCACATACTCCGGCTGCTCTTCGTCAAAGAATCTCTTCACAGCAACCCCGTCGAGCAAATCCAATTCTTTATGAGAACGACCTATCAAATGGGTGTAACCCTTTTCCTGCAAATTCTTCCAAATAGCCGATCCCACCAATCCGTGATGCCCAGCTACATATATTTTGGCACTCTTTTCCATACCGATTCTTTTCTTATTTAACAATACCCTTTTCCAGATATTCAGCCAAGTTCATGCGAATCTCGTCTCCGGCTCTCTCGACCGCCACTTTCGCCATGTCGGCATCGACCATAATCTTCACCAATTCTTCAAAAGAGGTCTTCATGGGATTCCACCCCAACTCTTTCTTTGCTTTCGTCGGGTCACCCCACAAATTCACCACATCGGTAGGACGATAAAAATCAGGAGAGACCTCGACAACGACCTTTCCGGTCGCCCGATCTATACCATTTTCATTCTCCCCTTCGCCTACGAAATCCAATTCTATACCTACATGATGGAATGCCAACTGACAAAACTCCCGTACCGAATGCTGTACCCCGGTAGCAATCACAAAATCCTCCGGTTTATCATTCTGTAAAATAAGCCACATGCACTCTACATAATCCTTGGCATATCCCCAATCTCGCAACGACGAAAGATTTCCCAAATAGAGCTTCTCTTGTTTCCCTTGTGCAATACGAGCGGCGGCCAATGTAATCTTACGAGTCACGAAAGTCTCCCCTCGACGTTCCGATTCATGGTTAAACAAGATACCCGAACAGCAAAACATATTATAAGCCTCACGATACTCTTTGACAATCCAAAATCCATAGAGCTTGGCCACTGCATAAGGGCTGTACGGGTGGAATGGAGTCTGTTCGTTTTGTGGAACTTGTTCTACCTTACCATACAACTCCGATGTCGAAGCCTGATAAATGCGACAAGTTTCGGCCAAACCACATTGGCGGACGGCTTCAAGAATGCGAAGCACACCGGTGGCATCTACATCGGCTGTAAATTCCGGGGCATCGAATGACACTTGTACATGGCTTTGAGCTGCCAAATTATATATTTCATCGGGCCTTACTTTCCCGACCACCTGAATCAGACTCATCGAGTCTCCTAAATCGGCATAATGCAAATGGAAATGAGGTCGCCCTTCCAAATGGGCTATACGTTCACGATAGTCTACCGAAGACCGACGAATCGTTCCGTGCACTTCATATCCTTTTTCCAATAAAAATTCTGCAAGAAATGATCCATCTTGCCCGGTAATACCGGTAATTAGCGCTGTTTTCATAACTGTATTTATTCGCTTTTATTGATTATTTCATCTATTTATAATGTCACCATAAAAATATAGCCGAATGCAAAAAACGAGCTTATTCGAGTTCCTTACCGAAGCAATTCCTTCATTTTACAAATATAGCGAAAGGTGAGAGCAGAGACAAATGTAGTATCAAATTTTCAAATTCGGCACTACCGGCCTACTTCTTCGAATCAATCACTCGGTTTTTCCCGCCAATTTTTTACGTTTTCGCTTGCGATTCCACTCTTGATAAAGCAATTTAGGCAGAGATTCCACAATCATCGAGCAACGCCCTATTTGCTTTTTCGGTTCGCAATAAATTCGGTGCAAAAATTCCAAATGAGCCCGCACCATCCAATAAGGAGCCCTGTTCACATCGGTTCCGCTATAAAATTTGAATGCCGCTCCCACTGCGATCATCACCCCTCGTTTCAAATAGGGTTTTAATTTGCTCATAAATATCTCTTGCTTGGGAGCACCCAATGCAATCCAAATAATCTCGGAGCCATCTTTTTCCAACATCTCGGCAATAGCCGGATAGTCAAACTCTTCAACTCTCTTATAAGGTAATGAGTAAAACCACATGTTTGCAATTCGTGGATCTATCTCCGACAAGTTATTTTGCAGCCCGTTTAAAGTCGCTTGCGTCGTTCCAAGAAAAGCCATTTTATATCGCTTCATATGGACAATATCCATAAAAATCTCGCTTCCGCAATACTGGTGACGTTCTATACCATAAATCCATCGCAAATACAAGGGTACATAACCACTATCACAAATAGAGAACATCGCTCCATCTACAACCTGTCTGTAATCCGGGTCCCGGTTTACCGTACTTAAAATAACCCCGTCCGAGACACATATATATCCCGGCTTCCCCAATAACAACGCTTCGTCGATAGCCTGTAAAACAGCTCGTTTATCAAACTCATACCTGATATTGAAATAATTCTCCATAAAAATTGATATATAAAGTGACTGTCGGAACTCCCCTATCCCGACTATAAAACAATCTTACCCGCTTGTTTGATTTCAGACCGAGCCCATCGATGACTTATTTACTCGGTTTGTAAATGTATTACTCTACTTGAAATATAATCCCTCGTTATTCCCTATCTACTCCACCGTTCCGAATCTTTTTCACACCATTCTCCCTCCCCCCAAAACGGGAATCACAGAAACAGAGAAATATTTACTGAAACAATACACCTCTTGTTTACGATTCAAAAGTCCCGGCTTCTCGTAATTTCACTAAGAAGAAAATAAAAAAAATTAAAACTGTACAAATTTTTACATCAATCTTTTCACCAAACAGAATGTACCCTCTTTCACCCAAGCCAATACGAATGAGCTAATAAACAATATGGGAACAATAACAAAGAAATAGATCCCAAATTGCGACTGATTCACAAAATAGTGTTCCATGAAATAGGGATAAACCATTGCGTCGAACAGATAACAACATAGATACATATCGAGAGACAAAAGCGAAATCTTTGTCAAACTTTTACGCAATACCGGTAATTTGAAATCGGTCTGATAAAACAGCAGAAAAAATGCCAAAGCAATAACCGTTCCAAATACACCCCACGGGCCTCCCGCAATTTGAATAAGCGTATGATTATGTACGAACAATGAATTAAATACAGGATTTATCAGACACAATAACAAAATCACAATCCACAACTTCCAACTTTCAAACCGTGGTTTATACTCATGAATATAAGAGCCGGCAAAGAAAAATGTCAACGGATAGCACGAAGCCCAGAATCCAGGAACCAAATGTAGCCCATACCGATTCAACAAATCGGGCAATGCCGTCATCGCATACAATGTCAATATCAAAATCTGTTTCTGCCACCGAGTAGGTATTGCTTTATACAACATATTCAAGAACGGTGTCAAGAGGAACAATCCTATCCACATCTCGATATACCATGCATATGGTATAGCCGAAAAATCGAATATCTTCAAAATCCATTTTGCCCAAGTCAAATCCTCTTGTAAATAATATTTACGAAACAAAATCGTAAGGAGCGAAAACAGAAAATAAGAAGCCAGTACCCGAATACAGCCTTTATAATACCGTTTCGATACCGTTTTATTGATATTCAAATAACCGGTCAACAGAAGAAATAACGGAACTCCCGTCATAAATAACGGAATGGACATTGCCTGCAAAAACATCGAAAAGCCTCCAAAATCTGTATTTTTAAATGGAGTATTCAAGACAAAAAAATGGCCTGCTATCACAAATAATATCGCACAGCTTCGAACTAAATCCAGCCCTATTATTCGATTTTGGCACGATTTTTGCCCCCCCCTAAATTGTTCTTGCATAATTGTTTCATATTAAATTTAATAATTTTTAACCAATCCAATTATCAATCTTTGTAACTAATTTATTTGTATATTCGTCCCAATTGATTTTAAGAACCAAACGCTCTACTGGATTGGTAATAAACATCCGTAACTTATCTATTAAAATACAGGCCATCATAATAGTCAAGGCCAAAAATACAAGATATAATGACAATAACCAACCATTATTAACTATCTCCTGTAAATGAGCGATAAATGGCCACAAATATTCACGAACAACAGCATTACAATGAAGTAAATAGATAGCCAACGCAGAAGAAGCCAACCAATTAATGCTCTTAGATTGAAATGAAAATGTTCGAAATATCATAAAAAGAAGAACTGCACCTAGCACTACGAATGGACTGTTATAAGGCACAGATAATAACGATATCCATTCCAAATCTATTTTAACTTTCAATATGACAATACCAATTCCAGCAATAATCAATGAATTGATTATATATAACAAGATCAATTTTATCCTATACATTTTTAAATTGGGCATATATAATGCAATAAACTGACCTATCAAATACAAAAACATAAAATTAATTGTATTATATCCTGTTGAATTCAAACTACTTTTCCATAAATAGCCAAAATAGAATGTAATTACAGACCATAATAATAGAATTATTATATATCTTCTTTTTGATACACTTTTTATAGCATTTAACATTGGAGCAAAAAAGAATAATAATATATAACATTCTATAAACCACCATTTGGAATGAGAAAAAACTAAAAATGAATAAAAAAAGTCTCTCCACACAAACTGGCCTGCCTCATAAAAAGAGAATAACGTTGGAATAACACTGTAAAAGGCACACATTATATACAAATGTATAAGTCCCTTACATTTCGTTTTTATTCCAAAATATCCAGATATTAAGACAAAACAATTCACAGCAACAATAAAAAAACTGTTTAATACCACCCCCATAGGAGTAGCCATACCTTGATACCCTGAAATACATAATCCAAGATCCAACGAATGATGCAACAAAATAAATAACATGCATACCAATCGTAACAATTCTATATTAGAATCTCTCCCTAAATTATTTTGGCACGATTTTTGCCCCCCCTAAATTGTTCTTGCATAATTACTCTTTTATTAATTTTTGAAATAGATTATCCCATTTTTGATAAATTACTTCCGACGAATATTCCCGTTTCAGTTTCTCGAAAGCCTTCTCACCCAATCTGGCAATCTCGTCGGGACGGTTCCACAACGATACCACTTTTTGCTCCAAATCATCAAAATTATTAGGTTCGAACAGGTCTCCTATCGCCTGCTCTCCCCGGCCGATAATCTCGGTAAAACCACCATGAGCCGGCCCAATAGTAGGTTTGCCGTAGCAAGCAGCTTCGAGAATAGCCATAGGGAAACCCTCGTAACAGCGACTGGGCATCACGACAAAACGGGAATGACAAATAAAGTCCGAAAGCTCTTCCTTCTGTAAATATCCCATGAACTCGACATTACCGGGAATCTCCATATCGCTTTGTTCCCGCTTAGCCCCAGCAAATCGAAACGGAATAGACGGGTTTCTGCGAGCTACTTCTATCAATAAGTCGTATCCTTTTTCATAACTCAATCGCCCGATGTACGCCACATAATTCCCCCCGGTTAAATCATACGAGGTCGGAGCATCGATGCCATTCGGAATAACCGTTACCCTTTCGGCTTCATATCCGGCAGCGATCAACTTCTGTCGTTGAAAATCGGTAATGCAAGCAAACGCAGCTACATTCTTTCGATAAGCACCTGTCCAACGGGCATATACATTGCGAAGGGTATATCCAATCGATTTTAATCGATTGCATTCGCAATTATATCGCACACAACTCCACTCATTACCTCGCTCCAAACACACTTCACACGGCAAACCATCACGCATAAACAATCCCGTGGGACAAATCAATCGGAAATTATGTATAGTCATAACGACCGGAACTCCGGACTTTTTACATTCGAAAAGTGCAGCCGGACTGATAAACGGATACAGATTGTGCACATTCACAATATCGGGACGTTCCCGTCGCAAGGCATCCCACATACCTCGCACTCCGGACGGTGAATAAATCCCCGACAAGAATCCCTTTATCTTCCCAACGGCCGATTCTCTTACCCCCTCGGTTGTCCGGCGATAAAACGCCACCTCATGACCATGAGACGTAAGCATGTCTGCCATCTTATCGACAACAGCCTCCTCCCCGCTATACTTCCCGTAATTATTATGGACAATAAGGACTTTCATAATTAATAAGAATATGTAGTCTATCAAGATAGAAATAAAATTTTTTCTTTATAAACTTGGCTTATTCTCTCCCAATTAAATAAATCCCTTTCCTTATAATTATTTTCACCCATTTGATAAATCATATTTTGATGAGTATACAAATAATCAAATTTTTCTACCAAATCCTTTTGAGAAGTATATATATAACCATTTACACCATTTTGTATTATATCATTGGCTATTCCAACGGGGGTTGAAATAACACATCGTCCTAATACAAAAGGTTCAACAATACTCTGTCCAAAAGTCTCACTATTGCTCGAAACTATTCCTATATTACTTTTCAAGTACAATAATCGTACATCTTCCTTACACAGTAAACCCGGGAACTCCACTCGATTTGAAATACCTAATCTTTCTATTAAACCTTTCATTTCACTCAATAAATCACCAGCCCCAGGAAGTACTAACTTTGAATCATTATCATTTGTCCGCCTGATATGCTCTGCAAAAGCCCGAATAATGATATCTTGATTTTTACCATGTCTAAACTGAGCAGGAAAAATCATTTGCAAACCATTTTGAGGTAACGGATAATAATTTCCTGAGAAAAAAGAAGTAGATACTCCTAACGGCAATAATTCAATTTTATAAGACAATAGCTTAAATTTTTTACGCAAATAGCCACTCATGCAAATTACTTTATCTGCAAAACACAATAATCCCAATCCAATTATTACTTGTGCTACATAAGATTTCAATAAATGATTATGACGAAATCCATGTAGAGTATATATAATTCGAATTTTTTGCTTAAAGCATAATTTGAATTTAACATAAGCCATCAATGCTAACTGCCAATTATTTTGTACATGAACAACTCGTATCTTATTCTTAACCATTATATCAATTAAAGAAATCGCTAATTCCTTAAATTTTTCATGTCTGTCTAGACCATCAATCCGAAAGATCGGAATAGCCTCTATTTTTATTTTCTCCGACAATCCAGATTCTTGTTCATTTTCTCCGGCAACAGCACATACTTCAATACCATATCGATAAAGCGCTATCAACTCATCAGTCAAAAGCGTACTTAACCCTATTTTAAAATCTGATGCAAAGAACAGCAACTTACTCATAATCATTATTTATAATTTGCTCCAATAATTTTATATTTTTCTCCCAATTATGTTGTTCTTGTACATATCTATATGCAATCAAAGTTTTTTGACGTATTTCTTGACTATTATTAGCAATATATTTTATAGCGTCCTCACATTCCTGATAATTATGATACGTTAAATAAGCATCTTTAATTGAAGAAAAAGGATACATATTATGTTCCAAACCCAATACTATTTTTTTATACGCAAATGCGTCTAACACTTTATTCAAAATTCCACATTCCTTACGAACAGTTGTTATGTATATATCGATAGAATTAAAAAAATCACATAAATTTTCTACTTCACCCAAAAATATTATCCGATTTCTATCAAAATACTCTTTAACTGTATTATCCGCACCTCGGCCTGCAGCTATAACTTTTAACTGAGGATATTTCAATCTTAATTTAGGAAGATAAGATTTTACAAACCAGTCGATTTCAATAAGGGCGCCACACCCCCAATAATGTAATATTCCTAAAGTATATCCAAATTGCTTCTCCTTTATACAGTCTTCTGACGGAAGTACGACGCCATTCGTTACTGTATAAAAATTTGCTTTCTTATATTTTCTCTCTAAATATTTTTGATCATGAGAAGATACAACAATAATTTTTTTATATTTTTCAACAATCTTTCTCTCAATAGGTATATATTTTATTAACCGTAATACATCAAATATACAAGATTTTTTAAAAATAGAACTATATTTCCAACTAAACTTTATAGTACTTTTAAATCCTAAGGTTAATGCATCCACCAAAAAAATAGTGTTACAATGTCCCCCTTCCTTCAATAAATTCAACCCGGCAACAATCCCCATTGGTAAAATCCAATCCGATTTATTACACTTCGATAAATTATCTATAATTTCACAATTCGGGATATATCTTACCATCCTATTTGCAATAATAGAAAAGCCCGGAAATTTTATATTAATTGGGTCTATATATACATATAATTTTTTCTTCATACTATCTTTCTTTTTTTATAAGTCCTAACATCATTCCATAAAATCCGAACGGATAAGAAAGTGTCGCCATAGAGTAATTGACCACATTATCGGTATACATCGTAAGAGCAACCCCGACTATGCTACTCCCGGCTACGATAGCGCACATCTTTATAGATACATCGGTATATTTTTGATATACAAAAAAACTATGCACAATAATAGCAAAAACCGCCAACAGATATAATACGACACCTATGATACCACTGTCACAAGACATTTGAACATAATCGTTATGAGGCACTTTCAAGCCTCCAAACACGAAATTACTATACATATAGTTTTGGACACTTCCTATCCCCGAACCCATCAGTTCTTTTCCATCATAAAACCGACTTTGTAAATCTTCCCACATAGCAAAACGAGCGTTACTATTAATATCGTCTTTCGAGATTTCGCCCCGCTGCAACTGTTCGATAGATACATTCTCGCTATCCTTAAACATCTTCTCCCGTACTGAAGGTATAGCAAAAACAGCTACAACAAACAATACCAATACAACAAATATTACGGGTAACGATTTCAACTTGTATTTAAAGAAGAAAAATGTCATCAAAGCCAATGTAGTTCCCATAATACTGGTGCGAAACACCCATAAGATACAAGGAAGCATAAACAACACACATAGTAAAAGATTCTTCCTCTTTTCATCGGTATAATAAAAGAGAGCCAAAGAAAAAATACACATCGATATGTAGTTAATGGCACTTGCTGTACCATACCAAAATACTCCGGGAAAAAGACGAACGACATATGGTATAAAAAAAACACCGATAGAGACGAGAGCTACCAACCGAGCTCCTAATCCGGCTTTGAGAAAGACCTCTTTATCCCGCACCGTAGCCGAGGCAAAAAGCATTATCAACAGAGGATAGAGGTATTTCAAAATTACCCGGAATCCATATCCGGGAGCCGGAGAATAACTCAACCCGATTACTAACCAAACAATATATAACAAATAAAATACTATGGCCGGGCTCCATTGCGGAGATCGCTTACAAATAAACAGTCCCACTATGCAAAAGACCTCCAAAACCATCAATCGGATAGCCATTAAATCTAATGCTCCGGGAGCCGATAGTGCTAATAATCCGGTAGAAAAAGTCAACACCCAAAACATCTCCGGGCCGTCCATCACCATCTTCTGCTCCCGATTCAGCGGGTTGACCATCACTCCCCGTTTCATCGTCAAAAACTTCAATCCCAACAAAGTGATAATAAGAAAATATATGTAGTTGAGTAAATACATATTTACCGTTTAGCCGTTACCAATCTTTTATACAAATCATTAAACAACTGAGAATAGCGTTCGAAACTATACCTACGAACATACCGTATCGCGTCTGATGAATATTTTTGTAACAACTCAGGAGTCGCGATCAGCGATACGATTTTATTTGCCATATCGTCAATTGAACCCACCTCGTGCAACAGCCCGACTTCTCCGTCTTGAACAACTTCGGGCAATCCTCCCGTTCGGGAAGCGACTACCACGCAACCGTTCGCCATTGCCTCGATAGCCGTCAGTCCAAACCCTTCGCTACGGGAGGGCATCAGTACGATATCCATGCGGCGATACCACTCCGTCAATCTCTCCTGCGGTTGACGACCTGCCCACTCGACATTTTCGGTACAATCGCACTCTTGCACTTGTCGTTGCATTTTCACCCGCAAAGAACCGTCCCCCACAATCACCAATCGGGTATCGGGATATCGCTTTTTCACCTGTGCAAATGCCGGAACAACCAAATCCATACCCTTAATCTCTTCCAATCGGCTGACAACCCCTATCGTGATTGGGCGAACAAAGCTCCTATTCTCTCTCACAATAGAAAAGCCGGGAGGCAACGCATTATAAATCGTAAAATGGTTGCGTTTGCTCAAAGGAGTATTCTCATTATACAATCGAGATGTCCCGAAGAAAGATCGCTCGGCCAGCTCGGTAATACATGTAAACGCCCGCACACAATGTCGTTGAATAAAATGTACCAGCCGTAAATTAGGATAGATATCGGCTGCCGTATGTGCCGTGGTAATAATCTGCCGTACTCCTAACCATCGCAGCAACAGGATAGGAATAGCACCCGGAGCCATATATTGCACATGAGCCACATCGGGTTTATACTGCTTCAATACCCTGCGTAATCCTTTGTATAAAAAAAGTATTCCCCGCCAACCATTCACTCGCGTTCCGGTAGGGCTCAGACAAACCACCTCGCTACCGGCTTTTCGGAATCGGACGACCATATCATCGCTATATTCGAAATAGCATGTCGTTACTACCCGATGTCCTCCGGCAACAAGTGCCCGTACGAGATTCAGCGTCTGAATCTCCGTTCCACCGGTCATCAAACAAGGTATGCAAATAAGGATTGTCATTTTAACAATTTTGATAAAAGATTTTTTCCCAAAAACGAAGTTAACAAAAGAAAAAGTCTATACTTAATTAAAATTTTTATATCCTGTAATTTTAAATATTCCATATAGTCCTTACCCTCCTTTTCCCAAGTACACTGTTTATATTTAACTCCATAATAGAATTCTTCAAATGCAAAACGGGCAGCAAGAGAACAAAAATATTCAAACTCCTTTTTTCCCATAAAATCACACTCCATCCACTGCTTCACTTGAAATATATAATCATGAGCCAACCGTTGAACCAGTTGCATGTTTTTCAAGTGCCCAGTCTCCGATTTACTATGTAACCGATACGAAGCCAACGGACTCAATATCCCTACCACATCGGTATATTGTCCTACCCGATAGAAAAAATCATCATCGGCTATATGACCCGCTTCTTCCCGATACTGGCAAACTTTAAAAATATCTCTATGGGTTACCACCCCGGGACAACGATGTATATGCGGACGACCAATCGTCTGATAAGCTCGCACATACTCTATTCCCGTATACCGTTTTATTTCACTCGTGCAATAATCGAGGTCTTGCAAATTATTACCATCTCCATCAATATAATTACACGGAGCAAATAAATGTTTCACATCAGGATAAACAGCTAATGCTTTTTCGACTTCTTCCAAAAAAGTGGAAGCTAACAAATCGTCTTGATGAAGAATTGAAATATACTCTCCAGTAGCTTTTTCTATTGCATGATTCCAACCGTTCACAAATCCTGACGGCCCTTGCAGATTCCGATAAATCTTTATCCGATCAGTATATTTTTGGCAAATAGCAAGCGTATCATCAGAAGAATTATCATCAGATATGACTATCTCATCGGCAGGTCGACTCTGATTCAATGCCGAAAGCAATGCCTGCTCAATAAAATCAGCTCCATTGTAAGTGGGTATAACGATTGAAAAAGTCATAAATATTATATGCTCAATTGTTTTCTATAAAAATTAATATACCGCTCAGCACATTTTTCCCACGTAAAATTATTCAGATGAGATTCTATTTTTTTTATATCTATTGTTTCATACTTTTCCTTTTTATCATACTTCAACATTTTTCGACTTATCGCCTCCACACTTAACGACTCGACATAATCCACAACATTCCCTCCTGCTTCCACCAAACTACTATTAGCGGCTGAAAGTACCATGGTATGACATGCCAAAGATTCTAAAACAGGGAATCCAAAGCCTTCATATTCCGATACAATAATCGAGCATTGAGCATGAGAATACAACTCTACTAACTCTTCGTCAGAAATACATCGGCAGACAATTATCCTTTTACTCCTCATCAAATCTTCAAATCCTATCATCTCGGCTTTATTTGGATTCAACAAAACTAATTGACCTACTCCACCTTTCTCATAATAATCACGATAGGCTTGCAATATGAGAGATAAATTTTTACGAGGGTGATTGCATGAAGCCGAAAAATAATACAACGAAGATATCCCCACACGTTTAATAAAATCAGACTTTTTTACAGATCTAAATTTCTCCCTATCAATACCCCATGGTATTGATATAACTTTATCTTCGGGAACTCCGGAAAAATCTATAATATCTCTTTTTGAGGATTCCGAACAAGTTACTATTGCTTTGCAATTCCTTAACGAAAATTTTAACTTAACAAAAAAAGACAAGTCATTCTCTACTCCCCACATTTCAGGATAACGACACACTATTAAATCATGTATCGTATAAATAACCTTCCGTTCATTTTCTTCCAGATCTGTATTATTAGGCATGTGAATAAGATCATATCTACAAAACCATCGTTTCAATTGTAGTATACTGGATATCTTTTTAAAAAATTTCCGATATGGCATATAAAAATGCAAATATTTAAATGAGAAATCCTTCTTAGCCTTTACACCTCGCGTATTTTGAGAGAATAAAACTATTTCAAAAGGAATATCTTCAACTTTTGATAGCGCTTTTAATAATTCAAGTGTAGAGCGACCGATCCCTGTAACAAAGCCAACTGTATAATAAGGAATAATCGAATTTATATCAATGAGCAGCCGTTTCATCTAAATAGAAATTTTAATATCCTATCAATAATCTTTATTCCTAAAGTATCCTTCCGACCTTGAGTTCTTCTCAAATAATACATTAATGCTTTATCTAAAACTGTTCTTTTATCTTCAAATTTAGTTTTTTCAAAAGATACATTTTTATCAATTTTTTCTACCCAATTAATATTCCACATGTCTATCCTATTAAAATATTTTTTAGGATATGTATTTAAATATTTTATAATAACTTCATCCCATATATAACAAGGAACCAAATGAACTGTCGTAATATCTATTTTATAAGTCTTATATCCATCTATCCATTCTCTATTTAATGGTATCTTTTTATATCTCTCTAAAAAATGCTTATCATAGTGAAGTCCCCTATAAATAGAAATACAACTTTTCTTAGGATAAAAAATTCTTTCATACATCTGATACCAAATGTGTTTCCTTTCCATTCTTTCCCAATTTATAAATTGAAAATGTAATATCGAAATATCATTTAATTTTATCTGCAAAACAGGGCGAACTGGAATTGGCTGTCTTGGAACATGAATTAATCCAACATTATACTCACTGCCATCATCCATAAATGCACAAGTATTATAAATTGTTGTAAAAACATTTTCATAATCCGGTAATATATGATACCAATTAAATATAAATCGTGTTCCTTCCTCTGCATTCAACATAGAATTCCACTCTGGACTATCAAAATTTGGCGTGAATATCTCATCTGCATCTAAAGAAATAAGAAGTTTTTTTCCTGAATATTTTCTAGCTTCAGCAAATAAAGGAGCCCTCATTTCTTGCTCGTTAAATTCTTCTAATTTAGAATTATCCAATAAAGTTACTTTTGGAAATCTCCGGGCAATCTCAACAGTCCTATCCGTAGAACCTTGATCTGAAACAATGATTTTATCAGCCCAAATACTCGCAGAAGAAAGAGATCTTTCTATAATCCACTCCTCATTTTTTACAGGCATTAGACAAAAAATAGTTGGTCTCATTTATGTATATCTATTTTAAAATTTAGAAACATCCGATTTAATTTTTCTCTAATTTTCATTATTTTAGCAACTTGAGGAGTTCTACATATATTTATAAAGTCTTCAATAAACTCATTTCCATTAATTTGAAAAGGTGTTAATGTTTCACCTAAGGATGAGTAATAATCATAAAATTTAAAATCTTTGCTATCATCTATTTCATTAATCTTAATCCAACCATTCGGAATTCCATAACTATCTGAAACAATCAAACCGTGTAAAGAAGAAGAGACTATATACTCACACGAATTTATTAGTTCTAACACTTTTTGAGGATTCCTATTTCTAGGGCTAATAATGATACACTTATTTCCTAATCTATTTTTTATTTTTTTCGTCTTGCTATCTTCTATCTCACTTTCATGAGGAATAATTCCCAACTTATATTTCTTTTCTAATTTCGAGCATGGATAAATTTCACTTATAAGAAGTCCTGGATCCCCAATACAAACATCGTCTTTTATATCTAAATATTCCTTAGTCAAGAAACCTCTAACACCCATAAAAATGGCATTGGGAAAATTTCCCTTTCTAGACCTCGTCCACCCAGAACCTAAAATATAGCCACTAAAATCAAATGGGATTAACTCTAATATGGTTCCTATAACCACACACTTTGCTCGTTTCTGATATGAAAAAACAGGTGTAAAACCATAATATTTCAAAATCATCAGAGTTAATAAATCTCCAAAATTATTAGACCATCTCACATAATAAACAGGAAGTAGATTCCTTTTTATCTTTCCTAAAACAATTAATGGAATCTTTTTTGTTATTAGATATTTTATATCCAATAATCGATAATTAGGCGTCATCTCACAAAAATTTTAAGATTAAAAATTCTTCTAAAAATATTTCTTGTTCCACTTGTAAATAGCAATAAAAAAGAAATTAATATAAATCCAAACACTGCTACACATATCAAAACATAAAAGACAAAAGAAATTAAACTATTAGGACTCGTTAATATATTATTAATTAGATATAAAGAAATATACAAACTAATACATAATAAAACAACATAGATAATTAAATTCGTATAATAATATTTGGGTTTCATATTAAACCCTTTCCGAAAAAGAAATATAGGCTTCCATATCTGTGCAATAAATACATTACTAGAAATATTACCACAAATAACACCTTCTAAGCCCCAACAATATCCACATACAATAGATACACTTATGCTAACTACAGCTTCTAAAATAGAAGCCCATACATCATAAAACAGACCATACCCAAAAAGGAATTGATCTGTAATGGATCTTATCTGATCAAAAAATAATGAAATAACCATCAATAAAAATACTGTATGTGTCAATATATATTTTGGCCCAAGCCAAAAAGATATAAAATATGGCATTGATACATATAAAGAAAAAGCTATTATACTCGTAAAAATAAACCTTATACTAAACAGCTCCCAATAAGTTTGGAAAATTTTTTCTTTATTATTTTCCGCGATCAAATTTCCAATACTTGCAGAAATACTATTAAATATATTCCCTGATAAAAATAGCAACTTATCAAAAATTATACTATAATTTCCATAATACGCAACCATCTTCAAAGATGAAAAAAAATATATTAAAATATTTTGGGACTGAAATCGAATCAGCCAAGAAATTTTATAAACAAACAACTGTTTGGTGTATTTCATCACCTCGGGATATTTTTTGAATAGTTGCTTGCCTTGACGCACTTCACTGCGAAGCCACGGATAGACTTGATTGATTTTCCAATTCAATATGAAAGAATAAATAATGCCAAAGGTTAATTCAATGGCAACCCACAGGTAGTAACTGCCGGTATAGTAGGCCGAAGCCATTTGAATGAGAACCTTTATAATATTTGCTGTTTGGAAATAGGCGGTAACCACATAATTTTTTTGGTCGGCTCCCAAAAGCGTTTGTTTGTAGTTGGCAAAATAACCGATTAACGAGGAGGCCAAAAACGAGAAATAGGCAAAAAAGATAACTCCCATCTCAAACTCCGTATTGGGAAATATCAACGGAAGAAAGCAAGCCAGTACAATACCTGCACCCAAGATAATAAAACCTATCCAACGATAGAGATAACCGAACACAGAGATAATCTCGTTGATTTTTCCCTCATCGTGCTCGAATAGGGGCTTATAAAGCACATAACCTATGGCGCTTCCTATCCCCAATTCTGCCAAATTAAGGAATCCGAGCAGATTTTGCAACGTGCCGGTGAGTCCCACAAAATCAGCTCCCAGCGTATCGAGAAATATCTTCCGGGAGAAAAACGAGAGAATAAGAGTCAGGAAATAGAATATGAGATTGACCCTTGCATTCAACAATGATTTTTTGACCCGCGATTCTTGTTGAGGCATATAATATAAAGATATTCTATTTTTATTATTACCGGAAGAAAGACTTAACCCTTTTCCTCTGAAACTATCGTTTCTTCCAGCGTCTCCCCTGTCTTGGATTTACATCGACGCAGGAGCAGTTTTATTTTCAATTCTATTTTACAAATCCACGCTTAAACTATTGTTTTCCCTCTATCTCATCATGGGTAATAAGCAATAGCATTAAAGTACCAACAGGATTCAAAGCAAGAGGTAAAAGACAGATAAATTTACCCCCTAAAAATCCGTCCTATTCTATGAGCAATTTTATAGATGACATTACGTTTTTTCTTTCTTCCATGTTCCACTCCATAGCCGTAACCGTATCCATAACCATAGCCGTAACCGTATCCATACTTTTTGCTCTCCATTTCGACACCATTGATGACAACCGTAAGGTTCTTGAATTTATTCTCCCGGTAGAGTTTTTCCAATTCCGGCAAATAACGGCGATCCAACATTCCGTTACGGATTACATAGACCGTAAGATCGGCTACCCGACCGATGATAGAAGAATCGGCTACGACTAATGCCGGCACGCAATCCAATATAATATAATCGTATTGTTTCTTCAACTCTTCCACCAAAACAGGTAATCGATCGCTCATCAACAATTCCGAAGGATTGGGAGGTACAATACCGGCCGAGATGATATCGAACATCGCATGAATGTTACTGGACTGAACGAGCTCGGACACACTGTTGTTTTTCCCGGAAAGCCAAGTCGACACACCGTTTTTCGTAGTCAGATCCAATGTTTTACTCAATGTGCGTTTTCTCAAATCCATATCGAGCAAAACCACTTTTTTATTGGTCATAGCCAATGTTACGGCAAAATTGCGGGAAACGAAACTTTTTCCCTCTCCCGGCATAGTAGACGTAAACATAACGACCCGTGCCTGAGGAGCGACGAAATCCATATTGGAACGTAATAACCTGAAAGACTCGGCCACACTGCTGGTCTTATTCTCTTCCACGACAATGGCATGTTCTCCATCTCGGTCTTTCATCAATGGGATTTCGCCCAATATAGGCATCGACGTATAATCCTCAATATCTTTACGCCCCCTCACACCGGTGTTCCACAATAATCGCAAAAGCTGTATCGCCAACGGTATAATGAGTCCCACGATAAAGGCTCCCATCAATAACATTCTGCGAGCCGGGGCGACGGGCGCCGACGAACCGAAGGGTGACTCAATCACCCGTATATTGGCCTCGGTAATAGCCAACTGCAAAGCATTCTCTTCTCGTTTATTCAGCAAGAATGTATACAACGACTCTTTAATACTTTGCTGACGTATAATGCCCAAAGCCTTTTTCTCTTGTTGAGGGACCGACTCGATACGATCGAGTGTCTGCGACTCAACCTCCCGGGCCTTTCTCAATTTTAGTTTCAGTGTAGACAGATAACTATCCATCGAGGCTGTAAGATTGACTCTTACAGCGGCTAAATTATTGTCTAAATCTTTTACCAAAGGGTTATTCTCACCCGAGTTGGCGGCTAATCTTTCTCTCTGTAACAGAATCTCGTTATAGGTCGTTATCTGATTTTGCAAGCCACTATCCCCTACCCCCGATACATTGGGTATCAACTGCTTCCCATTTTCATTATCGGTCAAATAACGTTCTACCGCCCGTGCGATGGCATATTCGGTTTCCAGCTGCACCAATTCGTCTCTCATCTTACTGCTTTCGCTCATAAATTGAGTGGCCGCTGCATCTATACTGACAATGCGATTCTTTTGTTTGAAATCGGTCAATTCATTCTCTACGTCACCTAACTCTTTACTGATAATTTCGACTCGTTCATTAATAAATTTAGCCGTACTGGTCGCAATGCGGTTTTTATCTTCGATAATCGTTTCCCGATAAACATCGATCAAAGCGTTCAATATAGCCTCGGCACGCGAGATATTCGAGTCTACGCAGTTTATTTGTACCAATGTCGTACGTTCTCCGGCCAAAGAGGTCGAAATAAACGAATGATAAATATTTGCCGCAGTATTCAAGTCTATACGAGATACTTCGACCGGTACATTATAATAGGCCGATATTTTATCGGGGATATCCTCTACAATAAATCGACCGGCTGCGGAAATTATAGTATCACCGAACAAAAACTCTTGGCCTTCGTTGTCACTTTTCTTCGTACCTATTTTGAGTTGATTCAGTAAAAAACGATTCCCATTTAAGGGCTTAATTTCCATAGAAACCGGAGCCGTATAAGCATCTAAGAAATTCACCCGGATAGGCGACTCGGCATACAACTGATCATAGTGCAACCAATTTTTTACCTGATAAGTGACGTCCAAATGTAAGCGTCCGACAACTTCACGCATTAATTGATGCGACTGCAAAATATAGATTTCATTCTCGACTCCGCTACCCGATATGCCCCCATTTAATTCAAGAACAGCCGACATATCGTTTCCCGATTTGTTTTCGCTCTTCACTAACATTACCGCGCTTCTCTTGTATAACGGTGTTTGCATAGCTAAATAAAACCATGCGACCGACATACATATAACGACCGATAGCACAATCCAATACCAATTATCGAATACCAACTCGACAATATCCCGCAGGGTTACCCCTCCTTCATTTTTCTTATCGTTCTTAGTTTCTTGAATGAGCTCCATATAGAGATGTTACTTATCTTTTAACACAATAATCATAGACACAATAGACAGCACCGATGCTACAAGAGATATAATACTACTACCGGCAGAAATAAACGACAAGGTCGAACTACCTTTCACTCCTATCGATTTATTAGGCTGCACATAGATTACATCGTTCTGCTTTAAATAATAACAAGGTGATTCCAATACTTTTTCGCCCGAAGTTAAATCCACGGTATAAGTTTTTCGTTGGTCTCCGTCCTCGCGTATTACCAATATATTATCCCGTTTTCCCGAGGGAGTCAAGTCACCTGCCATAGTCAAGGCTTCGAGAAGCGTAATGCGGTCTCCCGATATAGTTTGCACACCGGGACTGTTTACTTCACCCATTACCGAAACCTTAAATCCCTTTATCTGTACATTCACCACAGGATCTTTTACATATTCCCCCTCGATGAGCTTGTTCTCGACGGCATCGGCCAACTCTCTTCTCGATAATCCACCGGCCTGCATCTCACCCAAAATAGGAACTTCTATTTTTCCGTCCTTATCGACCCTTAAACCAACAGTTTCCTGTATCGTGGTCGATGCCCCCGTACTACCTAATACCTGACTATTGCTGAATATTTCCAGCAACTCACCATCTTTACTACTCACTGTTATGAGTAACTGGTCGTCCGGGACAATCTTTAATTCATAGTCTTGTACTATGGTTTGAGGGGACTGCTCCAAGCCATCGGCTCCCTGCAAATAAACCATTTTCTTAGAAGGCACGCATGATACCAAACCTACAAGTATCACAGCCAAGAGAATTTTCGGAATATATTTCATTTGTCTAAAATAACAATTTAACATATCAAGCCTTTGAACCAGCCACTTTCCTATTAATCTTTTTAGTAAGATAAAGTTGCATAATGGTCCAAATAAAAATGTCTAAAAATAATAATAAATTTATATTTATACGAGTCAATAACAACAAATTCATGGCTGCAAAGCCAGCAGAGATTAACAATATCGTAATCATAGCTGCTCGATGCGAAAATCCTAATGCTAAAAATTTATGATGAATATGATTTTTATCAGGACTGAAAATGTTTTTACCAAAACGTGCCCTATGCAAAATTACCCGAACAACATCAAATACCGGTGTAATCAGCAAAGAAAAAGCAACTACGATAGCATCGGGAACTCGATGTAACACTGCATTATCATACATACTGAACCGAATCGCCAAAATGCTCAATATAAAGCCAATAGTCAACGATCCGGTGTCACCCATAAAAATTTTTCTACCTCGGTTTGGATTTCCGAAAACATTATAATAGAAAAATGGAATAATTGTTCCCAAAGTTACGATAGCAAGAGCCGCATACAGCCATTCCCTCTGATAAATAAACAATATAGTAAAAAACAACAATGCTATGCCGCTCAATCCAGAAGCCAGTCCATCTATTCCATCTATTAGATTTATAGCATTAGTAATAAAAACAATAGTAAATACAGTAAACGGGAGTCCCACTACCGGAGGTAATTCATAAATTCCGAAGATTCCATAAAGATTATTGATCCATAATCCCGAAGACACCAACAAAATGGCACAGAATATTTGAACAATAAATTTCTGACGATAGCGAACTCCGATCAAGTCATCGGTAATACCTGTCAAATACAACAGCAATAAACTACTCAACCCAAAAGATAGAACGGACGTATCACTCACTCCGATAATAGAGGGAAACAATTCCTCCCCGTAAATTCTATTCAGCCCTATCATCAAAGAAAGAGTAAAAATAACGGCAGGAAAAAACGAAACACCTCCCAGACGAGGTATTATACCCTTGTGTACTTTTCGTTCATCTGGCATATCGAATAAATGCTTTTTAAACGATATCAATAAAATTCTTGGAATAATAAAAATAGAAAATCCCAAACTAATAAAAAATGACAACAATAAAATCGAAATATAACCCATAAAATATTAGATTTAATTCATCATTTTCAATACTAATAAACCCAATTTTTTCAACATATTGACCCAATTCTATGCAAAAATACTTTATCCACTAACGCCCCCCACTATGAAAGAAATCACTCCTATCTGTTAACCCAAAATCTCAGGCGAAAGAAATTACTTTATTTTTTATGCATTCCTTAAATATACGCCTCTATACTACTGGGGGACACCGAAAAGAAAGCTTTTCCCGGCTCTAAGAATCACTTATAACCCCTCTTTGACCCATCCCTATCTCAGTGGATAATCATTATTGGAAGGGTAAATAAATATAACGCTTCATACAAGAGATAGATTACTATAAACTATCAATTTCAGAAGAATTACATTTACTTTTCTGTGAAGAACAGGATAAATAACAACAGAATGATTCAAACATATCTGCATATTATGCTAAGTACTCTGACTTCACATTTTTCGCAAAGGTAGCTACATTTCTTAAAAAACACAATGAAATCTTACAAAAAATGCTCTCATTCTACAAAAAGCCAGATAAATATATAGTATTGAGCAGCTTACAAATTATTTATCTAATATTAAATAAATCAGCGAAAAACAGAAATTAAAAATATTTAATAATTACATAAAAACACCTGACATTTATGTATAGTTCAGAAACCACCAGACAACAGTTTATACAACACAGTCTCTCTTTCATTTTTGAATATTACCGAATGCAACTTAATATAGTATTTACAGCATATATATCAAGTATCCTGTGTAAACTACATAAGCAAAAATCATAAATACACCTTCCACCCGAGTAATCGTACGTACCTTATAATATCTCCCGGCAAAGAACAACAACAAAGAAACCGCTAATAAATAAAATAAATCGACATTCGTTATTCCACCCAAGGGTAATGGAGTAATAGTAGCGCTCATGCCCAATACAAAAAAGACATTGAACAGGTTGGATCCGATCACATTCCCGATAGCAATCTCAGGATTTTTTTTCAAAGCAGCTACCACCGAAGTAGCCAATTCAGGAAGAGAAGTCCCCATAGCAACAAGAGTCAATCCTATAACAGACTCTCCTACTCCCAACGACCGGGCTATCTCGCTCGACCCATCGACAAAAAGCCGACCACCGAAAATCAAAGCGACAAGCCCTCCAACGATATACAATAAACAACGCCATGTAGATAACGGTTTAATTTCAGCTTGTTCTTCTTCTGTATTATCGTGTGCGATAGCAAATGTATACCCGAGAAATATGGCAAAAAAGCAAAGCATAAGCAAACCGTCCGCCCTATTCAGGATATTCTCCGTACCGGTTTCCAAAAACACATCGTTAGCACAAATTAAGACAACCACACACGAGAGAATGGCGAGCGGTATTTCTTTTGTCAATGTTCCTTTGGTTATTGTTATAGGAGCAACAACTGCTGTCACACCAACGATCATCAAAATATTAAAAATGTTACTGCCCACAACATTCCCGATAGAAAGTTCGGCACTCCCATTAATAGCCGATACGATACTAACTGTCAACTCGGGAGCCGAAGTTCCAAAGGCCACGATAGTTAGACCTATTACCAACGACGATATGTTAAACCTTTTGGCCAATGCAGCCGCTCCATCAGTCAAAAAATTAGCACCAGACAGAATTAAGCCCAAACCCACAAGTAAAAACAAAATACTCATCATGAATCTTTACGCTAATATTTATTATATGTAGGCAAATATACAGGAAATATGCCTAATATGAAAATCCACCTCAGACCGGAGGCGCTCTTTTTCGTCCAATACGACCCAAAAGCAACTTGGTTCGATCAATCGAAACCAGCTTTTCGGTGAAAAAGAATCTTTCTTCAAAAACAAAACATGCACCCCCCCCTTAAAAAACGCCTCTATCGTCTTATTCGAATAAGCATATCTTCATTAATTTATATTAAGAAATATCAGCTGTAAGAAAATAATCCATACCTTTGTTTGCAAACAAAGGGGTGCCTAAAAGCGGCTGAGATTATACCCTATGAACCTGATACGGATAATGCCGGCGCAGGAATTGTTCATAGTTCTATCTTTTTCAATACGGTTTTATGTGCATCCCCTTAAATGAAACAAACCGTATGAAAACTTATCCTGTCGTATTGACAATAGCCGGTTCGGACAGCAGTGGAGGAGCCGGAATACAAGCCGATTTGAAAACCATGTCGGCCATCGGGGTGTTCGGCACATCGGCTATCACGGCCATTACGGCACAAAACACCTGCGAAGTGAGGGACATACAAGGTATCGAACCCGATATCGTGCGGCAACAAATCGAAGCCGTACTCGACGACCTACCTTGTACAACCGTTAAATTAGGCATGCTATACTCTCGCGCGACCATCGAAACGATTGCCGATTGCCTGCAACGTTATCCGTTACGGAATATCGTGCTCGATCCGGTTATGGTTTCTACTTCGGGTTGTCGGCTAATCGAGGAAGAAGCTATCTCTGCTGTTAAAACACTATTGTTGCCACAGGCGACAGTCATCACTCCCAATATTCCCGAAGCCGAGATACTGAGCGGACTTGCCATCGACAGTGAGAAAGATATGGAAAAAGCAGCCAACAGACTGTTTCAAGCCGGTTGTCGTGCCGTTCTCGTGAAAGGAGGACATTTGAAAGGAGCAGAATCCTGCGACATACTCTTTATGCCCGATTCTGTTCCTGTTCGCTACACCTCCCCCCGCATTTCTACCCGGAATACACACGGAACAGGGTGTACCTTTTCTTCTGCCATCGCCTCTTATTTGGCGTTGGGACACAGGTTGACCGATGCCGTTTCCCTCGCCAAAAAATATCTCACCCAAGCTTTACAGACCGGAGCCGACATTGCAATAGGAAGCGGTCATGGTTCGGTAAACCATTTTTTCGCCCCTCATGTTTTAACCCCATTAAACCCGATTAAAGATGAAAATCTATATTAATCAAAAGGAAATAGAAGTCCAAGACAGCATTTCCGTAAAAGAGTTACTCGATATGCAACAAATCGCCATCGAAGGTACGGCTATCGCCATCGACAACAAGCTGGTTCCCAAAAATGAATGGAACGATCGGATTTTAACCGATGGGAACAAGATAACGATTATCCGGGCTACATTCGGAGGATAACGAACGGATTTCTCGAAATGAAATATATAGGCATTACAGAGGAACACCCCATAGAACAGGAAAACCGATTAATCACCGCCCTGCTCGACAACGGATTGGATTTAATCCACCTCCGCAAACCGAAGTATTCCGGAGAAAAAACAGAGCAACTGTTACTCTCGATTCCTCCCCGCTATTACGATCGAATAGTACTTCACGACCATTTCGAACTGGCGGAAAAATACCGGCTTGCCGGTGTTCATCTCAATGGAAGGAATCCGCATTACCGACCTCTGTCGAACGACTATATCCCCACTCTATCTCGCTCTTGCCACTCCATCGAGGAACTGACGGACGGACAACAATACGACTATCTGTTTTTAAGCCCCATCTTCGACAGCATATCGAAAAAGGGATACCGTTCCGCATTCTCGCCCGAACAACTGACTAAGGCCGGGAAAGAAGGCGTTATCAACGAGAGAGTCATTGCCTTAGGCGGTATCACCCCCGAAAAGAAAACTGCTATAAAGGATTGGAATTTCGGAGGGATCGCCGTACTCGGTTTCCTATGGCAGGAACCGACCATTGCAGGGGTTATTCGACAGCTCACTCGATTAAGAAACGATTAATACGAACAAAATATGTTACAATTCATTACCCACCAGACACCCCGATTCGGAATCATAGAGGGAGCAGTCGCCGCCTTGAACGGAGGTTGCAAATGGATACAGCTCCGTATGAAAGGTGCTCCTATCGAAGCTGTCAGGCAAACCGCCCAGCAACTCATTCCGCTCTGTAAAGAACATGAAGCCATACTCGTCCTCGACGATTATGCCCAACTGGCGGCCGACCTCGACATAGACGGCGTCCATCTGGGAAAGCTCGACATGCCTGTTTCCGAAGCTCGTCTGCTTATCGGCGAGAAATACATTATCGGAGGAACGGCGAATACCTTTGAAGACATACAAGGATTAGTCCGGCAAGATGCCGATTATATCGGTTTGGGACCATTCCGATATACCGAGACGAAAAAGAACCTGAGTCCTATCCTCGGCCTCGAAGGTTATGCCCGAATCATGGAACAATGCCGGACGAACGACTTGAAAATTCCGGTGGTCGCCATCGGAGGTATCACAGCCGACGATATTCCGGCCATCATGGAAACCGGAGTGTCGGGAATCGCTTTATCGGGAACTATCTTGCAAGCCGAAGATCCTGAAAAGGAAACTAAAAAAATAATAGACCTATTAAATAAATATCGTAAAGCATGAACAAATTAATTATCGGAGGACGGGAATTTTCCTCCCGCTTATTCGTAGGAACCGGGAAATTCAGCTCAAATGAACTAATGGAAAAAGCCATCGAAGCCTCCGGATCCGAAATGATTACCGTGGCCATGAAACGTATCAACATGACCCAAGAAGCCACAGACGATATGTTGACACACATCGACCGCAATAGAGTACAATTTCTACCTAACACATCGGGAGTACGCAATGCCGAGGAGGCCGTACTTGCGGCTCAATTTTCCAGAGAATGTTTCGGGACCGATTTCGTTAAACTCGAAATCCACCCCGATCCCAAATATCTCCTGCCCGATCCTGTGGAAACCTTGAAAGCTACCGAACAACTGGCAAAACTGGGATTCGTGGTACTTCCCTATATTCAAGCAGACCCCGTACTTTGTAAACGGCTCGAAGAAGTCGGCGCTGCCACCGTAATGCCCTTAGGCGCACCGATAGGAACTAACAAAGGATTGCGCACTCGCGACTTTTTGCAAATTATCATCGAACAGAGTAACGTACCTGTCATCGTCGATGCCGGGATAGGCGCACCTTCCCATGCCGCAGAAGCTATGGAACTGGGAGCCGATGCTGTGTTGGTAAATACGGCTATCGCCGTCGCCGGGAATCCCGTAGAAATGGCTATCGCATTCAAACAGGCTGTCGAAGCCGGCCGCCGGGCATACGAAGCCGGATTAGGCGCACAATACCATTTTGCACAAGCCAGCAGCCCGTTAACCTCTTTCTTAGATTAAACACAGAAGTAATATGGACACAAAAAAAATAATCAAAGATTCTTATCCCAGTTCCGAAAAAATATATATTCCGGGGAAATTATTCCCCATACAGGTGGGGATGCGAAAAATAAACCTCACCGACACAGTCACCGTAGAAAACGGAAAACGGATACACACGCCCAACGCTCCCGTATACGTATACGACACCAGTGGGCCTTATACCGATCCCGATATTACGGTAGATATAGACAAAGGGCTTCCACGTCTGCGCGAATCATGGATTACGGCGCGAGGCGATGTGGAGCGACAAGACGATATCACCTCGGAATACGGCCGTGCCCGTCGTGACGACCCGTCTCTCGACCCTATACGGTTCAAAAATACTTCCCTTCCCTACAAAGCCAAACCGGGACATGCCATCACGCAAATGTATTATGCCCGACAGGGAATCGTCACGGCCGAAATGGAATATGTCGCCATACGGGAAAACTTGCAAAACGAACAATTAGGCATTAAAAGCCACATCACACCCGAATTCGTGCGACAAGAGATAGCCGCCGGGCGAGCGATCATTCCGGCGAATATCAACCACCCGGAAGCCGAGCCGATGATTATCGGCCGTAATTTTTTGGTCAAATTAAACACTAACATCGGGAACTCTGCGCTATCCTCGGGTATAGAAGAAGAGATCGACAAAGCCGTATGGAGTTGCCACTGGGGGGGCGACACACTGATGGATCTATCGACCGGCGACCACATACACGAAACCCGTGAGTGGATTATCCGGAACTGTCCTGTCCCCGTGGGAACTGTCCCCATCTACCAAGCCCTTGAAAAAGTAAATGGAAAAGTCGAAAATCTGTCGTGGGAAATTTACCGCGACACACTCATCGAACAATGCGAACAAGGAGTGGACTATTTCACCATTCACGCCGGCGTGTTGAAAGCTCATGCCGATTTGGTGGGCGAACGACTTACCGGAATCGTATCGCGCGGAGGGTCTATTATGACAAAATGGTGCGTCATTCACAATCAGGAAAGTTTCCTGTACACACATTTCGATGAAATCTGTGAAATCTTAAAACAATATGACGTAGCGATTTCTCTGGGTGACGGTATGCGTCCGGGCTCGATACACGATGCCAACGACCGTTCGCAATTCCTCGAACTCGATGTGTTGGGCGAACTCACTACAAAAGCATGGGCTCATGATGTACAGGTCATTATCGAAGGTCCCGGCCATATCCCCATGCACAAAATCAAAGAAAATATGGAAAGAGAACTGAACAGTTGCCACGAAGCTCCTTTCTATACGTTAGGCCCATTGACGACCGACATCGCACCGGGATACGACCACATTACATCGGCTATCGGAGCGGCTCAAATCGCGTGGTTAGGCACAGCCATGATCTGTTATGTAACCCCCAAAGAGCACTTGGGATTACCCGATCGAGAAGATGTACGTAACGGTGTTATCGCTTATAAAATAGCTGCACATGCCGCCGACCTTGCCAAAGGATTTCCCGGAGCACAAATACGCGACGATGCCATGAGCAAGGCCCGATATGAGTTCCGCTGGAAAGACCAATTCAATTTGGCACTCGATCCCGAACGCGCTCTCGAATACTACAAACAGGGCTCGTTCCACGACGGTAATTATTGTACCATGTGCGGACCGAATTTCTGCGCCATGCGCCTGTCGCAAGATATTACCGACTGTATCGAGAAATAAATGATAAAAAAACGATTACTAAAAACAAAAGAAAGATATGTTTTCCGACGAATTAGAAAAATATTCTTGGGAAGATATAACAGCCTGCATAGCTTCGAAACGGAATCGCGATGTCGAAATCGCTCTTGGTAAAGAGCATTTGCAACTCGACGATTTCATGGCACTCGTCTCACCGGCTGCCGCCCCCTATATAGAACACATGGCGGCATTGAGCAGGCTCTATACCCAAGAACGTTTCGGCAAAACGATACAGATGTATGTACCGCTTTATATCACCAATTCATGTACAAACCACTGTGTCTACTGTGGATTCAATCACAATAACCCCATTGCCCGAATTATTCTTACCGAGAAAGAAATCGAAAATGAATGCCGGGCAATCCGTCAAATGGGACCGTTCGAGAATTTGCTTATCGTAACCGGAGAAAATCCACGCGATGCCGGAGTCGATTATTTGGAACGAGCTCTACAAATCGCACGTCCCTACTTCTCGAACCTATCGATAGAAGTCATGCCCCTCAAAAGCGAAGATTACTATCGCTTGACCCAATCGGGTCTCAACGGCGTGGTCTGCTTTCAAGAAACCTATCATAAAGACCGGTACAAAGTATATCACCCGAAAGGCATGAAATCTATCTTCGAATGGAGAGTAAACGGATTCGACCGCATGGGACAAGCCGGTGTACACAAAATAGGTATGGGAGTACTCATCGGATTGGAAGACTGGCGTACCGATGTAACCATGATGGCCATACACTTGCAATACTTGCGCAAGCACTATTGGCAAACTCGATATAGCGTCAACTTCCCCCGCATGCGCCCGTCCGAAGGTCATTTTCAACCCAATGTAATCATGACGGATAAAGAGCTGGCACAGTTGATTTTTGCATTTCGTATTTTCGACCACGACGTGGATATTTCCGTATCCACCCGAGAAAACGCAAAATTCAGAGACCACATCGCCACTCTCGGAGCGACTTCGATAAGCGCAGGTTCGAAAACCGACCCGGGAGGTTATGCCACTTATCCGCAAGCGTTAGAACAATTTTCTGTCAGCGACGAACGGACACCTGCCGAAGTAGAACAAGCAGTCAAAGCTATGGGGTATGAGGTCGTATGGAAAGACTGGGACAAAATATTCGATCGATGAACGAAAGGTATATCCGCCAAACCATGATTCCCGGAATCGGGGAAGCAGGACAGGAAAAATTGAAGAATGCTAAGGTATTGATTGTCGGTATAGGAGGGTTAGGTTCTCCCATCTCTCTATATCTGACCGCTGCCGGAGTAGGACAAATAGGACTTATCGATGATGATATCGTTTCAAAAAGCAACTTACAAAGGCAAATTCTTTATACCGAGGCTGAAATAGGACAATCGAAAGTCGAGTGCGCTTGTCGAAGACTGTCGGCTTTGAACAGTTCAACTCGATTCGAGACCTATCCTAACCGCTTCACCCCCGACAATGCAAATCGACTTGTCTCCGCTTACGATATCATTGTCGACGGATGCGACAATGCTGCGACCCGTTATCTGATCGACGATGTTTGTTCCCGCTTCAAAAAGCCCTATGTATATGGGTCCATTTCGGAATTTCGGGGACAGGTTTCCGTCTTTAATTACCGAGGCGGATCTCAATACAGTGATCTTTATCCCCGCCCCGAAGTTATTCCCCCGGCTCGTCCCGGAGGAGTTATCGGCACTATTCCAGGAATTATCGGCTGCATGGAAGCCGCAGAAGTGATTAAAATCATTACCGGCTATGGCGAAGTTTTAAGTGGGAAACTTTTCCTGCTCGACACACAAACCTTACAACATGAAATCATCGAGATATGATTTTCGTATTATCCTCCCAAAAAGAGGGTGTGTCAAAACTCAATTTTTGAAGATATGAACTTATAATTTGAAATTTGAGAGCCCTCGAAAGGCTAAAAAAGGGTCGTATCATTACTCAATACAGAGCTTGATACGACCCTTTTTAAATGTCATAGTTACAATCTATAACTTTTCGGAGGGGACATTTTAGTTTTGACACACCTCCTTTTTTTGTTTCCATATCGATTATTTTTCGAACTACAAATCCAATAATCCGTCGGGGATATTCAGATACAACTTGCGATCATCTTCGTCTATTTCACAAACAAATTCATCGACAGCCGGTATAAGCAACAATCGCCCGTTATATTCCACTTCAAACAATACATTTTCCGTAGAATCATCGATCGAGACAATCTTTCCCAACTCTCCTTTCTCGCTATCGATCACTGTGAATCCTATAAAGTAATCCCCCGGAGCTTCATCTTCATTCGATTCTTTGTAATAAGACTTCGGGAAATAAACATCGAGTAAAGTAAATGGACGCGCACCCGCTTCATTATCTACATCTTCCAATTTAATCAAAGCCGTCGTATCGCTCTTAAACCTATATTCCTCGATAAAAAACGGTACGAATATGCCATCTATCTCACATACGATATAAGGACACTCCGTGCGGTCGAACACATCATCGGTAAAAGTAAAAGACAACTCGCCTTTCACTCCATGAGGCTTATTAAACCTTCCTATCCTTATCAATTCTTCCCTTGTAATCATTCTTTCACTTTTATTTCGTCCAAATCCCCACCGGTTACAACCGTGTATTTTCCCTCTACCTGCACCCATCGAGAAAGTAAAACTTTTTTTCGGAACTCCCCGATATACCGGTACAGGCTATCGACATATTCGGGCATGGTATAATCGAGAGCTTTGACATGTACATAAATCGTCCAACTGTCACGGGCATCGTAACAAACCGTATCGAACACTGCAACCGTCGGTTCATCGGCCCGGAACCGGCGTATCTCACACAAATAGGCATACAACGAATCTAATAACTGCCGAGAATTTCGCCGGGGAATAACCGTTACCTCGTCGCTCCCGACGGCCTCGACAATCTGTTTCCTCGCTTTTGCCGAATCGCCAAGCACTTGTATCACAAAATGACCTTTTTCATCGACATACGCCGCCCCCAAATATTTTGGGAAATCCTTCCATTGAAAATAAGAAGGATTCTCTCCTATCGCAGCCAAATATTTCCGATACAAACGGTATCCGGTAGAATCGCAAGTCTCCTCTACGGGAACTTCCGTTATTATTGTATCGGAAGTTTTCCCGCCGTCGGCACGCTCCTGTACTTGCTGCGAACAAGAAGACAGGAGCAATCCCGCCACGGCAACACAAAAATACCACTCTTTCATCGATCTATAAACGGGTAATACGTGCACCTATCGCATTGAGTCGTTTATCGACATCTTGATACCCCCTATCGATTTGGTCTATATTATGAATACGACTTGTACCCTCGGCGCTCATTGCGGCGATAAGCATGGCTATTCCCGCTCGAATATCGGGTGAAACCATATTGGTAGCCCTCAACGTGTGTGCGTGAGCCTGACCGATAACTGCCGCCCTATGCGGGTCACAAAGAATGATTTGCGCTCCCATATCGATAAGTTTATCCACGAAAAACAAACGGCTCTCGAACATCTTTTGATGAATCAAGACACTACCTTTCGCCTGTGTCGCCACAACGAGGAATACGCTTAACAAGTCGGGAGTCAATCCCGGCCACGGAGCATCGGCAAAAGTCATAATCGAACCATCGATGAAAGTCTCTATCTCGTAACATTCATGTTCGGGTATATGAATATCGTCGCCCTGCTGTTCCACGGTTATCCCTAATCGTCGGAAACTATCGGGAATAATTCCCAAATCGTTATACGATACATTTTTAATCATAATGTCCGAACGTGTCATCGCTGCCATACCGATAAAACTACCCACCTCGATCATGTCGGGAAGAATAGTATGCTCACACCCTTTTAACGATGAAACCCCGTGAACGGTGAGCAGATTAGACCCGATACCTTCGATATGCGCCCCCATACGGTTCAACATTTTTGAAAGTTGTTGCAAATAGGGCTCGCAAGCGGCATTATAAATCGTCGTATCGCCTTCGGCCAATACAGCTGCCATTAGAATATTTGCCGTACCTGTAACCGATGCTTCATCGAGCAACATGTAACTACCCCGCAATTTATCGGCTTTAATTTCATAACGCTGGGCTTTGGGACAATAATTGAATGTAGCTCCCAACTTTTGGATACCGAGAAAATGGGTATCCAACCGGCGTCTTCCGATTTTATCGCCTCCCGGTTTCGGTAAAACGGCATACCCGAAACGAGCCACAAGAGGTCCGATAATCATTACCGATCCCCGCAAAGAAGCTCCTTTTTGAAAAAATTCGTCACTATCGAGATAATCGAGATTTATCTTATCGGCCTTGAAACTGTACGCATTCAGACCTATGCGTTTTACCGTCACGCCCAAATCTCGCAAAAGTTGTATCAAATTATTTACATCGAGTATATCGGGAATATTGTATATCTTCACTTCTTCCGGGGTCAACAGTGTAGCACACAAAACCTCCAACGCCTCATTTTTAGCTCCTTGCGGTATCAGATCACCATTTAAGCGATGCCCGCCTTCAATAATAAAAGATGCCATACTCTCTTTCTCTATTAAGGTTAATGAGTGAAAGATACAAAAAAAGCGGTTATTTACCCGCTTTTTTCGAATTATTTTTTGATTTACGCTGCTGCACGGCCGGTTCCCTCACATCTCTCAAATGATATGTGGATGCATCGAGATCGATCACACCATGTGTATACTCCCGCAAATCTTTCAAAATCTTCTCATCTTCCACCGAATCCTTATTCCATTGATAAAACAACTTTTTCATATGATTCGCCAGCATGGAAACCAATGCACTCCTTTCGGGTCCATCGGGCATCGACTCCGCCTTTTTCAACATCTCTTCCATAATTTTCCCATAATGACGATACTTTATGGGAGAAGCCTGATAAGGAACCGACTCGGGCACGGTATGAAGATTTTCTTTTTTGATGATTTCATACGGATAATCGATATCCAACTTGAAATCGGACATAATTGCCAAATGATCCCACAATTTGTGCTTAAAGTCCTCGATATCCCGTAAATGAGGAAACAGATTCCCCATGATATTTATAATCGTATTGGCACAACGGGTACGTTCCGCTTTGTCCTCTATGGTCATGCAGTGATCTACCATCTGCTGCACATTGCGGCCATATTCGGGCAACACGAGTCTTTTCAATTCCGAAGTATATTGCATATAATTTCTATTGATATAACTTTTATAATATTTTATTTTTAGGAGTCGTGGCTATAAACTCTTTCAGATAAAAAGGTTCGAAATAAGCCACGTCTTCAAATTGCCCGTTACGGAAAGCTCGCTCGGCCAATGCCAACATATCGGTAGCCAAAGGAACTATTCCTTCTACAAATATGGCATTGCGATGTTTAATCACATCTTTACATTTTGTCGAGCCGTTTCCCGAAAATACGATCCGACGATTGTCCAACAAGTCCGAGAAAGTATGCTCATCGATTACATACGCACCGACAGGAACGACATCATTCAACGCATTATCGTAAACAGCCGAATAGACCTCCATGCGACGGGCATCGATCATAGGACAATATAACACATCTTCCTCAAAATAGTTTCTAAACATGGTCGTACAAGCCAAAAGTTCGAGCGTAGGAACTGAGATGAGAGGAACTTTCAATCCGAAACAAAGACCTTTGGCTTCCGAAACACCGATACGCAATCCCGTATAGGAACCGGGACCGCTACTCACGGCAACCGCATCCACCTTGACTCCTTTATCTCTCGAAAAATCCATGATCTGTTCTACATATACTCCTAACAACGAAGCATGCGAAGGCCCCTCGAAATTCTCGAAATGGCATTGAACGGCACCATCGGAAGACAAGGCGGCGGAACAAACAGACGTAGAAGTCTCTATATGTATAATATTCGGCATAATTCAATCCGTAAAGTATGATTTATCTCCCGATACCCGGTCGGAAAGGCGATAAACCAACGATATAATCAACGTTAACGAGTGTACAAAATTAGCTCTTTTTTTTCAATTTATTGCTTTCTCATCGGAATTAAGATTAAATTTGCAAAAACATTTACAGACTTATGATACAATCGATGACCGGTTTTGGTAAAGCCGTAGTGGAATTACCGCATAAAAAAATAACTGTTGAAATAAAATCCTTAAATAGTAAACAACTCGATTTATCGACCCGTATTCCTCAGCAATACAGGGAAATGGAGATGGAAATTCGATCCGAAATAGCCAAACGTCTGGAACGTGGGAAAGTAGACTTCTTCGTATACAGCGAAGCTATCGGCAAGGAGGCTTCTGCCCAAATAAATATTCCGGTTTTGGAAGGTTATTTCCAACAAGTCAAAGAAGCCTCGGTCAAATTAAGTATTGCGATGCCCGACGACTGGTTCTCCATCTTGTTACGTCTGCCCGATGTCATGAGTTCCGAAAGTCAGGAAATAGACGAAGTAGAACTCAACGCATTGAGAAAAGCAGTCGACCAAGCCATCTCTCAATTGGAAGAATTCAGGATTCAGGAAGGAGCCATGTTGCAACACCTTTTTGAAGAGAAAATCGCCAACATAGCTCATTTGTTACAAGAGGTAGAACCTTACGAAAAAGAGCGCATCGAAAAGATAAAAGGTCGGATAATCGACGCTTTGAACAAAATCGACAATTTCGATTACGACAAAAACAGATTTGAACAAGAGATGATTTTCTACATCGAGAAACTCGACATCAATGAAGAAAAACATAGACTCGACAATCACTTGAAATATTTCCTCGAAACCCTGCAATCGGGCAAGGGGCAAGGCAAGAAACTCGGATTTATCAGTCAGGAAATGGGACGTGAAATCAACACACTCGGGTCCAAATCGAACCATGCCGAGATGCAACGCATTGTCGTGCGTATGAAAGACGAGTTGGAACAAATCAAAGAGCAAGTACTAAATGTAATGTAATGGAACAAAGAGGTAAACTCATCATCTTTTCGGCCCCCTCCGGTTCGGGTAAATCCACCATCATACAATCGTTATTGAATCGCGATTTGAACCTGTCATTCTCTATCTCCGCCACCAGTCGTGCTCCGAGAGGGACTGAGAAAAACGGCGTCGAATATTATTTCATCACACCCGATGAATTTCGCGAACGTATAGCGAACGACGAATTTCTGGAATATGAAGAAGTCTATGCCGGGAAGTTCTACGGCACTTTGAAAAGCGAAGTGGAACGGATTCTCGACTCGGGGAAAAATGTTATTTTCGATGTCGACGTTGTCGGCGGACTCAACATAAAAAAATATTACGGAAACCAAGCTCTCGCTTTGTTTATCCAGCCACCCAGCATACAAGCGTTGGAACAACGATTGAAAAACAGAGCGACAGATACCCCGGAAGTTATAGCTCATCGGATAGCGAAAGCTGAATACGAATTGTCGTTCGCACCAAAATTCGATAAAATCATAGTGAACGATATTTTGGAAAAAGCCCAAGAAGAGGCATACCGTTCAATAAGACAATTTCTCGATAAATGATAAGTAAAACATGCAACCGATAAAGACAGCCTTTTTCTCCGGGACGTTCAATCCGGTTCATACCGGCCACCTCATATTAGCGAACTACTTGTGCGAATATGAAGGATTCGACGAAATATGGCTGTCTGTGTCTCCTCAAAATCCTCTACGAGAAAAATTGTCCTCGAATAATGATAGACAACGAATCGAAATGTTAAATATGGCCGTGAACGGCAATTCTAAGATTCGGACGACCGATATAGAATTTACCCTGCCCCGCCCCTCCTATACGATTCAAACACTCGAAGCCCTCAGAAAGAAGCATCCCGAAAGAATATTTACTTTGATTATCGGTGCAGACAACTGGCTTTCATTCAACAGATGGAAAGACTACAATAAAATTATCGAAGAGTATCCCATTTATATCTATCCGCGCCGGGGTTACGACATAGACGAAAGGTCGCTGCCTGCAAACGTAAAATTGTGTCATGCTCCTATCATAGAAATTTCATCGACCCAAATACGACAGGGAATTTCAGAAGGGAAAAATATGAACTATTTTATACCTCGACCGGTATATGATTATATCATAAATCACGGACTTTATAAAAATAAAGACTAATGGACGAACGTATTTATTCAAAAAATATCATCGAATTTGTAACGGTCAGTGCCGAATATTGTGCTTTTATCGAACGTGTTCCGGAATTGGAGAAAGAAGGATTTCTCGATAAAATCACAAAAATACTACCATTGCTATATCTGAAAGCAACACTATTAACACCGGAAGAACCCGAAGAAGATGGATTCTCCGAAAAATTCGTCACAGAGAGTATGTACGAGAGCATTCGGGAAAACATAGAAAGTCTATTGGGGGAAGACGACAGTTATCTGGAAGTATTTCAAAACGATATGAAATACAGTGAAACCCCGATAATAGCCAATGTTTCGGAGGCTCTTGCCGATATTTATCAAGACTTGAAAGATTTCATTTCGGTATATCGCATGGGAAATGAGCCCCAAATGCTCGAAGCTCTTTACATTTGTTTCGAAAATTTCGTTACATACTGGGGGCAACAACTAGTTAACGTGCTCCGAGCATTACACAACATAAGATACACTCTGGATAACGATGATGATGAATGTGACGACAATTGCGACTGTGGACACCATCATTCTCACTCCGATAATTACACCGATATATTCGGTCATCAACAAGAGAACGGAGATATTCTCGACAAGTTGAACGATGATTTGGATTAAAAAATTATGGAGAACGATACACCCAATAAAATAAAAATCAGTAAAGAAATCATTGCGACTTTACCCATAGAAACATTTCCGGGGAAAATAATCGTAATCGATAATGAAAGAGCTGCCGATAATGCAGTACTCCAACTAAATAACGAAAAAATTATCGGATTCGATACAGAGACTCGGCCAACTTTCAAAAAAGGGAAAAGCAATCATGTAGCACTTATCCAATTATCGACCCACGATACGTGTTATCTGTTTCGTATAAATCGCATAGGATTTACACCTGCAATTAAGAATCTGCTCGAAAACGAATCCCTCTTGAAAGTGGGAATATCGCTCAAAGATGACTTCTGCATGTTGAGTCGACTAAACAGCGGACAATTTATACCGAGAAATTTTATAGAATTACAAAAATTCGTGAAGAAATACAACATCGAAGATCAAAGTCTACAAAAAATCTATGGTATAGTTATCGGGAAAAAAATTTCCAAAGGGCAACGATTATCCAACTGGGAAGCCGATCATCTTACCGAAAATCAACAACTTTATGCAGCGACCGATGCTTGGAGTTGCATAAAAATATACGAAGTTTTGAAATCTGGAAAATTCAAATCTCCCATATATAAAATTCAACCCTCGTCTTTATAAAACTACAATATTATGAAACGATACGACATTATAGCATTGCTCTTGGTTATTTATTTAGCCGTGATGGCCTACTTCGGCAGAGGTATGCTTTTGAGCGGAAATTACTGGGAATATTTTAGTATTATCGGTGTTACTTTACTCGTCATTTTCATACTCAGATGGGCTATGAAACGTAGAGAAAAAATCAGAGAAGAGCGAAGGAAAAAGCAAGATGCCTCTGAACGAAGAACCCTACGAAACGACAATATATCATAAACCATAAATAAAATTCATCGGACTATGACAAAGAAAGTACTATTAACCTTTTTAGTTATATGGTTGTTTTCGAACACCGGTTCGGCTCAAATCCTAAAAAACACATGGATCATCAACCCTCAATTAAGCGGCTTTAATTTAGGCAGTACCCACACGGAAGATACGGGCAAAGAAACGTTCGACCTCGGCCTAAAAGTCGAAGCAGGTAATTTCATTGCCAATAATTTGGCTATTCTTGTCGGGATCGGCGGTGACTTCGCATGGAATAAAGAGTACAAAGACAATAGCATCGATATAGTGGGAAGCATTAGATATTATACGCTCACGACTCTATTTCTCGGCGTAAACGCAGGATACACCCATGCGTGGTATAAACCCAAAGGGAGCGACTCTCAATGCCGAGATTACCTATATATCGGAGCCGAGCTGGGATATGCGATTTTCGTAAGCCAAAACATATCTCTGGATCCGGCCGTATATTGGAAGCATAGTTTTACCGATAAATTCAACCAGTACGGAATAAAAATGGGATTTTCTGTCTATTTCTAAGAAGTTAATATATAAAACACATAAACACAATGACTGAAAAAATGAACCAATTGATGAAGGACGTCCCGGCTATACGATGGACGGCCCTTATTCTACTGGCAAGTGCCATGTTTTTCGGGTATATTTTTATGGATATACTATCGCCTTTACAAGAACTTTTGCAAACATCAAGAGGGTGGTCTCCCGATGCCTATGGACACTATGCCGGTTCTGAAACATTCCTGAATGTATTCGTATTCTTTTTAATTTTTGCGGGTATCATTCTCGATAAAATGGGTGTTCGCTTCACGGCTATTCTTTCCGGGGCCGTTATGCTCGCAGGGGCATCCATCAACTATTTCGCTGTCAGCAATGCATTTATCGGTAGCGGAGCTGAATCTCTCATGAACCGATTTATGAATTTGCCTTTGGAATGGTGGAACATCACCCCGTTTTACGAAGGCATGCCCGCATCGGCGAAAATGTCGGCTATCGGTTTCATGTTCTTCGGTTGTGGCGTAGAAATGGCAGGAATTACAGTTTCCCGCGGAATTGTCAAATGGTTCAAAGGGAAAGAAATGGCACTCGCCATGGGGGTAGAAATGGCTATTGCCCGTGTGGGAGTCGCCGTAGTCGTCTTAGGCTCTCCGATCTTGGCCAATAAAATCTCTCCTATCGATGTATCTCGTCCTGTTCTCGTAGCAGTGATATTACTGGCAATCGGACTCATCTGTTTTATCACTTATGCCTTCATGGATAAAAAACTCGAACGACAGATGGGCGAAAGCGGTGAGGAAAAAGACGATCCTTTCAAATTGAAAGATCTCAAACTCATTTTTTCGAGCAAAGTATTCTGGTTAGTGGCTCTTCTTTGCGTACTCTACTACTCGGCTATTTTCCCATTCCAAAAATATGCAATCAATATGCTGCAATGTAATTTAGGATACACGGCCGAACAAGCCGGCTGGGTATTTTTCGTATTCCCATTGGGCGCGGCGGCTATTACTCCCATTTTAGGAAATTTTCTCGACCATCGTGGTAAAGGAGCTACTATGCTCATCTTCGGTGCACTGCTGATGATTGCCTGCCATTTGGTATTCGCTTTGGTGTTGCCTGCCCTGAAAGGTACTACCGCAGCAGTTATCGTTGCCTATTTATCTATCATATTATTGGGAATCTCTTTTTCATTGGTTCCAGCTTCTTTATGGCCGTCCGTCCCCAAACTTGTAGACAACAAACTATTAGGTTCGGCGTACGCCGTTATTTTCTGGATTCAAAACATAGGATTATATGCATTCCCCATGATTATAGGTGCAGCATTGAGAATCTCGAATCCCGGCATAACCGATCCGTTACAATACAACTATACAACCCCTATGCTTATATTTGCAAGTTTAGGTGTGTTGGCTCTTCTCTTCGGGTTATGGTTAAAAGTTGAGGACAAGAAACGTGGATACGGGCTCGAACTTCCCAATATTCAAAAATAATAAAAGAAAAAGAATAATACATTAGTTATTAGTCCAATATAATCGGCAATAGAGTATAAACATCTATTGCCGATTTTTCTTTTCTTCCCAATCAAACTACGAACAGTAGTTAATAAACTATTTTATTTAGTTTTATTAACTGCAATAATTAGTTGAGAAACTAAAACATTTAGTTTATTTGTATCATAAATAGAAAAAATATGAAAGGACTTACATCGAAAGAAGAGGAAATCATGAATTATTTCTGGCATAAAGGGCCATTATTCGTGAAAGAACTGTTGGATTTTTATGACGAACCCAAACCTCACTTCAATACGTTATCGACCATCGTAAGAGGACTCGAAGAAAAAGGCTATGTGTCACACAAAGCATATGGTAAAACCTATCAATATTTTGCTGTTGTAAGCGAAGAATCGTTCAAAAAACGGACCTTGCGACAAGTCATACGTAAATACTTCAACAGCTCCTATTTGGGAGTCGTTTCCTCTTTGATCGAGGAAGAAGATATTTCATTGAAAGAATTGAAAGAGCTTATCGAAAAAGTAGAAAAAGGAAACGCAGAACAATAACCAATCACCACCAATGGGCGCATTCTTTGTTTATATATTAAAAGCCTCTGTTTATCTAGCCATTCTGTATCTGTTTTACAGTATATTGCTAAGTAAGGAAACATTTTACCGCTACAATAGAACAGCATTGCTACTATTGATACCTCTATCGTTTATTCTTCCGCTATATCCGGTTCATACGGCTGTTCCCGAAACGTATTCAAACACTACTATACTCGACAGGCTGCCGGCAATATCTTATATCGAAAACGAATCACAAAGTAAAATTCCGATAGGTATTATCGCGGTACTAAGTATCTATCTCATCGGGATTTTATACTTTATCACCAGATATGTCTGCACAATTATAAAACTTCTGCGACTGATTCGGAGCGGGAAAAAATATACCGACAGCGACGGACTTTCTCTTGTCGTTATCTCCCAATCCATTGCTCCTTTCAGTTGGTTCGGGAAAATAGTCATTTCAGAAGCCGACCTCCAAAACCATCGCCGAGAAATACTCCTACACGAATCTGCACACATTCGCAAACATCATTCATGGGATTTACTGGCTGCCGATCTCTGTATAGGATTACAATGGTTCAATCCGGCCGCTTGGTTACTGAAACGAGAGCTGCAAACCGTACATGAATACGAAGCCGATAATTACGTTCTGGAACAAGGCATCGATGCCAAACAATACCAATTACTGCTAATAAAACGATCGGTCGGTTCCAAGTTTTATTACATAACCAATCACTTTAATCACAATAAACTTAACAAAAGAATTACCATGATGTTAAAAAAGAAATCAAACCGCAAAGCGACCTTGAAGTATCTCTACGTCATACCGGTCGCATTATGTACCGTTTCGGTATTCGCCCACCCCGAAATCTCCGATGAATTAAACAAAGTATCCTCGGTCGATTTGAGTAACTTGACAGCTATGATCGGTAGTTCCGAAAACACCGCAACCATAAAGAATAAAGAGATAGAAATATCCGGGTGTGTTTTAGACATAGAAACCAACGAACCTATCGTCGGAGCCACCGTCTTGGTCAAAGGCAGCAATACAGGAACAGTAACCGATCTAAACGGAAACTTCTCCTTAAAAACACCCATAGGAAAAACTTTGCTCATCTCTTATGTCGGTTTAGGCTCGGCCGAAATCAGTTGCAATGACAAAGACAGGCAAAATCTGAAAATATACCTCGGCGAAAGCAGCGAAAAGAATAACAGTTCGAAAATTATCATAGTCGGAAACAAAACCGAGCCGAACACTTCGATCGGCACGAAAGGAAAAATCAACAGCATAACCATTACGACAAAAGACAGTGTAGAAAACAATAAACAGAAAATCGATACAAAAGGAAAAATTAGCAATATAAATGTAGATGTCCAAAAAAATGGTTCGGTCATAGTCGATGAAAACAACAATACCAGAGTCTTTTACGATCCTATATATATTTTAGACGGTAAAAAAATTTCCAAAGACAAATTCAAAAACCTCGATGCCGACAAAATAAAATCGATAACTGTCCTCAAAGGAGAGGAAGCGATCAAAAGTTATGGAAAAGATGGTGAAAATGGAGCCCTTATCATACAAACCAAAGGAAACGCTGCAACTTCGACAGATCCGATAAAAACCATAACGATTACCAAGAAAGATACCTCTGAGGATATCATGAAAAATACACTTTGCATCGTAGACGGAAAAAAGATTTCGGAAACAGAACTAAAAAATATAGATCCCAACAATATACAAAGTATAACAGTCCTGAAAGATGAAAAATCGAAGGAAGAATATGGAGCAACCGACAAAGATTGCGTTATATGGATTACCTTGAAAAAATAATATGACTCGATGACTGAATGCAAAAAAGGCTGTTTTCTATTTTGAAAACAGCCTTTTTGTTTTATTGGTCTACTTTTCTGAATTTCATTTTTGCCCGTACAAACTCTATTACGGCAGGTAACAAAGATACAAATATAATCGCGACAATCAGAAGTTTTAAATTTTTCTGAACAAAAGGCAAATCACCGAAGAAATAGCCCGCATAACAAAAAATCGCTACCCACAAAGCTCCTCCGATTAGATTATACATCATGAAATAATAATAGTGCATTTTCCCCATACCACCCACAAAAGGAGCAAAAGTACGAACGATAGGGACAAACCGAGCTATAATTATGGTTTTCCCTCCATATTTTTCAAAGAAAGCATGGGTTTTCTCTAAATGGCTTTGTTTGAAAATCTTTGAATTGGGGTTACTGAATAGCTTCTTACCGAAAAAATGGCCTATTGCATAATTACAAGAATCGCCCAATACCGCAGCAACAAACAAAATAAGTACCAAAATATTTATTTCTAAGGGAATTCCGGGCAACGCTGTAATAGCCCCAGCGACAAAAAGTAAAGAATCTCCCGGTAAAAAGGGTGTGACAACCAAACCCGTCTCACAAAAAATAATCATAAACAATATAGCATAAGCCCAAGTATGATAATCCTGTACTATCTCAATCAGATGCTTGTCTATATGCAAAATAAAGTCAATCAAAAATTCCATAAATCTATATATAAATACATTAACTTTATTGGGGCATAGTCACTTTGAAATAAGGATTTTCTACATGCTGTTCAAACACGATACGCTTCATATCTTCTACACGATCGGGATATTGGGCAGCCAAATCACAATCCTCATGAATATCATCGACCAAATTATACAAATGACATTTACCCTTCTCAACAAATAACTTCCAATCGCCTTGCCGAACAGCAATTTGATCGGTCTCGCAAAACTCCCAATAAAGAAACTCATGATTCTTTTGATGTTTGTCTTTACCCAGCAAGGTAGGTTTGAATGAAAGTCCATCGAAATAGTCTTTCCTATTCTCTCCATATCGCTCGATATGATTCACCCCTATCAAGTCGCAGAAAGTAGGCAATATATCATAAAACGCCAACTGGTGGTCATTGACAGCTACCGGGACATGACCGGGCCAACGAACGATAAAAGGAATACGTATACCTCCCTCATGGCAAGAACGCTTAATTCCTTTCAGTTTTCCATCTCGTCCAAAAAATCCGGGGTCGGCTCCCCCTTCTTCGTGAGGACCGTTATCCGATGAAAAAATAACGATGGTATTCTCATCGAGCCCTTTCTCTTTCAATTTTTTCAAAATCTCACCTACATAAATATCTAACCGAGCAATCATTGCCGCAAACTGTGCATGGGTATGAGTCACGGGATTATAGCGCCCACCATAACTGCCATTAAACACACCGGTTTCCCCCAACCGTTCTCGATAGTAATTTAGAAGAGAATCTTCCGGCTGTACCAATTCGGCATGAGGTAATGTGTAAGTGAAAAAACCGAAGAAAGGTTTGTCTCCCGACTGACGATCCAACCAATCGATTGCAGCTTCGTGAATAAGATCGGCCGAATATTGAGGCCGTAAAGCATAACCGGCCCCCCACATGGGATATTTGATATTCTCTTCGAGCGTCACACGAATAGTCGCAGTGTCGCCCAACCGGGAACTATACCGATTCAAAAAGTTGGGATAATACAAGTGAGCCTGAAATTGACAGATATATCCAAAGAACTCATCGACACCACGCTTGTCCGGAGTAGAAACAGAGCCTTCATATCCCCCGGCCCATTTACCGAACATTCCCGTCCTATAACCGTTTTCTTTCATAATTTCAGGAAGAATAACACGATTGGGATCATAAGGGTGTTGGCCTACGATGGCATAGTCGGTATTAACTCCATAACGCACCTCGCCACTATCTCGCCAATACTCTTTATTTCCTCGTACTTCTCCGTGTCCGGTGTGCTGTCCGGTCATTATACAAGCCCGGGAAGGAGCGCTAACAGGGCTACCCGAATAAGCCTGTGTAAATCTCATACCCTCCGAAGCCATACGATCTATATTCGGAGTCTCGATATATTTCTGCCCATAGCACCCTAAATCTCCATAACCCATATCGTCACATAAAATAAAAACGATATTGGGCTTATCACTTTTCTTTGCCGAAAATGCAGCGAAAACAGAGGCCAACATTCCGCCTCCAACAAATAATAACCGGCTATATTTCATTGATAATTACCTCGAAAATTTATAATATCTTATTCTTTTTCGGTTCAAATATAAGACGAAAGATTCGATTCCTAAAACATAAAACTTAAAAATAATTCGAGTACCGAATTATTGTATTCCCTATTTTTACTAATTTTGAACCGCTTACTAAATCTATCTTTGATACAATCATGAACCAATCTCTTTACACACCTTTCGACCGGATATTATATATCATGACCAAGCCGGTGGGGGCAATTTGTAATCTGGCCTGCACATATTGCTACTATACCGAAAAAGCGAAACTCTATCGGGACTCTCCCAAGCACATCATGAGCGAAAGCCTATTAGAGAAATTTATCAAAGAATATATCGAAAGTCAGGCAAACGACCATATTTTATTCACATGGCATGGTGGCGAAACCCTAATGAGACCGTTGGATTTCTACCAAAAAGTAGTACGACTTCAAGCTCAATACGGAAAAGGTCAAATTATCGATAACAGCATCCAAACCAACGGAACATTACTAACAGACAGCTGGTGTCGTTTTTTCAAAGAAAATAACTGGCTGGTCGGTATCAGTATAGACGGGCCACAAGAATTTCACGACGAATACCGATTGACCAAACAGGGAAGGCCCTCATTCGTAAATGTCATGCGAGGTATAAATCTGCTTAATAAACATGGCGTCGAATGGAATGCTATGGCAGTAGTTAACGACTTTAATGGGGACTATCCCTTAGATTTCTACCATTTTTTCAAGGACATCAACTGTAAATATATACAATTCACACCCATTGTCGAACGTATTCGGCAACATGAAGACGGGCGCATATTAGCCTCTCCCGATGAAGAATCAATAGACGGAGTAACAGACTTCTCCGTCTCTCCGGAGCAATGGGGCAACTTTCTTTGTACGATATTCGACGAATGGGTTCGAAATGATGTAGGAGAATACTACATACAATTATTCGATGCCACTCTTGCCAATTGGGCTGGTGTAACACCAGGAATATGCTCTATGGCCGAAACTTGCGGTCATGCCGGAGTTATGGAATTTAATGGAGATGTGTACAGTTGCGACCATTTTGTATTTCCTGAGTATAAATTGGGAAACATATACACCCAATCTTTAATCGAAATGATGAATAGTCCCCGACAAATTGCTTTCGGTCAAAACAAGCGCAATGCTCTGCCCCAACAATGTAAAGAGTGTGATTTTCTATTTGCCTGCCACGGAGAGTGCCCCAAAAACAGGTTTGTAAAAACGGCCACCGGAGAACCGGGATTAAATTATTTGTGCGCTGGTTATCACCGATTCTTTAAACACGCAGCTCCTTATATGGACTTCATGAAACACGAATTGGATAATCAACGCCCACCAGCCAATGTCATGCAATGGGTGAAACAAAATATCCCCGACAAATAGAAAAAGGCTTTATACCGAATCGGTATAAAGCCTTTTTCTCTCTTTCAATAAAATTATTCCATATAACAGAATACTTCATAGGCCGATTCGTTCCAACTCACAGGGCAGCCCTCTTCGCGAGATTCTGGAACAATGCGTATATTCAAAACCGATTTGTCGCGAGTAAGAGATTCCGGTATTTCAAACTCATCTTCAATCCAGCGTTTGTACGGATTACTGTCCGCCAAATACCACACGCCGGCATCCTGTCCATCGACCCAAACTCTCGCACACTGTCTGGGAAGCTCCTGATCGCTACATCGACGCAATCTTACTCCATGATTATTCGGTAATACTGTTATACGAAACGAACTCTCTCCGGTAAATTTATGAACCATAGCCGTAACTTCCACATCATCGGCATCCCCCTCAAAACAAGAAGTTAGCATCTCCACAGATACATCTCCTTCTACTTTATATTTATGTCGTTTCAACGACTTTTTCGAGGCCATATCTATGCTATCGGTCTTAACTAAGGAAACTTTATCCTGCCCATAATAAAAAACAATCCCCAGATGTTCGAGATACTGGTTATTGCTCTCACCAGACTCTATATTAAAATCCAATTGCGAATAAAATGGATAGCTATCACCTAAACACAATCGTGTCATCGACCAGGGATTATCGCTCAGCCCGTCATAACCGCCCGACGGATTGCACTCGGCCGGAGTCGGGAATCCCCACCCGTAGCAAATATAACTTTCCGAACCATCGCTCTCAACCTGCGGCGTCTTAATCCCATCTATATGTATTCTTACATCTCCTTCACAAGTAATAATATGAGGACGTTCCCCATAACAAGTCACATGAGCGGCAACCATTTTCCCGGTTCCTTTTATCGACGCGATGGGGCTATCCGCCCCCGGTGTATGTTTACGAGTATAATAGTCAGAAGAACGAAAGTAACCGCTATACTCTCTATCATAGCTATTCTCCCCTACTCCTACTTCAACAAAGCCCAAAGTAACGGTCTCTCCGCTCCTATTCTCCAACATTACATGGGCTCGTTCCCAAAACGGCATAGGGAAATAATTATAAAACCAACCGTCTGTCGTCGCTCCCATTAATAAATACCGGGTATTATTATATCCTAAGGAATTACCGAAAAAACAACCGATAGGACACAGAACATCTTCCCCTTCGTGATTATCCCACTTCACACGTATCCATACATCTTGCAATCTATCGGGATTCATACCGGCCATGTAAAGTTTCAACGAATTGATGACACCCCCCTCATGCACATCTATTATAGACAATGACTCCCCGGGTGCTAATTTCTTTTCCGACATACGAAACATTCTATCCTTACCAATCTTCGGATCGACTCCCGTTTGTTTCCACTGACGAACCAAAGAACTATAATCCTCCTTTCCAGTAAAAGTCTCTATCCCTTGCGCAGTGGGATAACTGTGATACACGACATGTCCCCAGCCACCTTGCCCTTTATCCCGGTGAGGTCCTTCGAGTTTAACGCTCGAAGTGATTCGGCAGCCATTACGAAACGGCATAGGAACAAAACTGCGAACTACCCGGATAGGGCCTCGTCCATTATCCAAAGGACCGATGTAACACGATGCTTGTGGTTCGGTAAAAGGATATTTCTCTCCGAACTCCGACAAACGAATAGTAAAACGAGGGGTCTCCTCACCATCAAAGTAAAATCGAAATACGGGTTCTTCCGAACTCAGATAACGATGTTGTACCATATTATAAATACAGCCGGCTCCCGCCACATCGAATATTACCCACTCTCTTTTCTTATCTTGATACAAGCTCCAATCCCAATCGGCATTACCACCTTTCTTATCGATACTGCCCTCGTACTTCACTTTCATTTCCCGATCCAATACTGGAAATCGAGCCACATCGGTCATGCGAGATAATCCATACGATTTTGAAGAAACAGTTTCGGAGTATGCATTTCCAGTCACGGAAAATGGGAATAAAGCAGTCACTGCAAGTAATCTTATAAAAGCTTTTCTTTTCATGGATAAAATTTTAAGATATTTTCGATGTACAAAAATACCTCTGTCTCTCAAATCAAGACAAATACTTTATTATCTATTCCTTATACTTTTATCCACAAAAAAGGCCGGGTATCGATATACCCGGCCTACACTTTCTCGAAATTTTAGATTTTATTCTTTCCTCACTAACAATACTACATTTTCTACATGGTGAGTATGAGGAAACATATCGACCGGCTGTACCCGCTCGACCTTGTATTTTGCATCTAACAAAGATAAATCGCGCGCCTGAGTGGCGGGATTACAACTTACATAAACGATACGTTCAGGAGAAGCGAACAATATAGTCTTAATCACATCGTCATGCATGCCGGCACGAGGCGGATCGGTAATGATGACTTCTGGACGACCATGCTCCTCTATAAAATCCTCGGTAAGAATGTCCTTCATATCGCCAGCATAAAACAAAGTATTATCCAACCCGTTTATACGGGCGTTTTCTTTGGCATCTTCTATCGCTTCGGGAACATACTCGATACCTACCACCTTACGGGATTGTCTTGCCACAAAATTGGCAATAGTACCCGTGCCAGTATATAGATCATAAACCAACTCGGTTCCCGTCAATCCGGCGAACTCTCTGGCAACCTTATATAACTCATAAGCCTGTTCGGAATTGGTTTGATAGAAAGACTTCGGTCCTATCTTGAATCGTAATCCTTCCATACTTTCCCAAATATAATCTCTTCCCCGGAACACACAAACTTCCTGATCGGCAATCGTGTCGTTTCGTTTTTGATTGACAATATAAAGCAAAGACGTAATCTCGGGGAACGTATCCGCTATATGTTGCATCATTCGTTCGATACGCACCATATCGGGTTCGAAAAATACGACTATGAGCATAACCTCTCCTGTCGAAGAGGTCCGGATAATAATATTCCGCATGAATCCTGTCTGCTCCCTCAAATCGAAAAACGGATAATGATTATCGATAGCATATTGTCTTATTGAGAGTCGAATGCGATTGGATATATCGTCCTGCAACCAACACTTTTTTATGTCGAGGACTTTGTCGAACATACCGGGTATATGAAATCCCAACGCATTACGACAGTCGAATTCCTGTTCCGTCTGCAACTGTTCATAAGTCAACCACGACTTATTGGAAAATGAAAATTCGAGCTTGTTTCTATAATATTGTTGCTTGGTCGAACCTTTTGTAGGTAAAATTTCCGGCAAAGGGATTTTACCTATGCGGGTAAGATTGTCTTCCACTTGCTGCCGTTTAAATTGTAACTGATAGTCATAAGCCACATGTTGCCATTTACACCCGCCGCAAACACCGAAATGCTCGCAAAAAGGATTTACCCGCAAAGAAGAATAAGCGTGAAATTTCACGATACGTGCCTCGGCATAATTATGCTTCTTACGTATCAATTGCAAATCCACTATATCTCCCGGTGCTGCAAAAGGGACGAATACTACCAAATCGTTCACTCGTGCCAAAGCCTTGCCTTCGGCTGCTACTCCGGTTATTTCTACCTGCTCCAACAAGGGTAGCTCTTTCTTTTTTCGTGCCAAAACAAAAAATTAATAAGTTACAAAGCCAAACAAAACAATACGAACCGAACATCTAAATAAATTCGGCTATGCAATTATGCAGAAAACCACAGGTTCCACATTCGGCAAAGATAAGTATTTTTCACGAAAGAGACAGGTAAAGCAAATAAATAGTGCACAGCGTTAAAATTTGTAGCAAAATATTTTTGTGGTTTGCACGAATCCTTTATTTTTGCGTATTGTTTCTATACAAGATTTTCCGAATGGGTCACAAAGTCGAATAAAGGAAACAATATTTATACAAAATATCATATACTTATTTATTTATGAAAAGAGTTTATACTTTTGGCAACGGTAAAGCAGAAGGCCGTGCCGACATGAAAAACCTGCTGGGTGGTAAAGGAGCCAACTTGGCGGAAATGAACTTAATTGGAGTTCCTGTTCCCCCCGGATTCACAATCACTACCGAAGTTTGCACCACATACACTCAGCAAGGGAAGGAAGCTGTTGTAAAAGAAATCAAAGGCGATGTGGAAAAGGCTATCGCTCATATCGAAAGCCTCACGGGCACGAAGTTCGGAGATGCCTCGAATCCGCTATTGGTATCGGTTCGTTCGGGAGCTCGTGTTTCCATGCCCGGCATGATGGACACAGTATTGAACTTAGGTATGAACGACGATGCCGTAGAAGCCATTGCTAAAAAATCGGGAAATGCGCGGTTTGCATGGGATTCCTATCGCCGATTCGTACAGATGTACGGCGATGTCGTACTGGGTATGAAGCCTAAAACGAAAGAAGACATCGATCCATTCGAAGAAGTGATGGACAAAGTCAAAGAGGCCAAAGGTATAAAGAGTGATACCGAACTCCAAGTAGAAGACCTCAAAGAATTAGTAAAACTCTTTAAAGCCGCCGTTAAAGAAAATACGGGAAAAGATTTTCCCGCTTCTCCGTGGGAACAATTATGGGGAGCTATCTGTGCCGTATTCGACAGCTGGATGAACGAACGCGCCATTCTCTACCGTCGTATGAACCAGATTCCCGAAGAATGGGGTACTGCCGTAAACGTGCAAGCTATGGTATTCGGCAATATGGGAAATACCTCGGCTACCGGTGTAGCATTCACTCGTGACGCTGCTACCGGCGAAGATATCTTTAACGGAGAGTACCTCATCAATGCACAAGGAGAAGACGTAGTTGCCGGTGTACGCACCCCCCAACAAATCACACTCGAAGGATCTCGCCGCTGGGCTGCATTGCAAGGTATATCGGAAGAAGAACGTGCAACCAAATATCCTTCTCTCGAAGAGGCCATGCCCGAATGTGCAAAAGCACTTATCGAAACTCAACAAAAACTCGAAGACTACTTCAAAGATATGCAAGACCTCGAATTTACCATTCAAGATGGCAAATTATGGTTATTGCAAACTCGTAACGGAAAGCGCACCGGAGCCGCTATGGTAAAAATTGCTATGGATATGCTCCGCGCAGGAATTATCGACGAAAAAACAGCCTTGAAACGCATGGAGGCTCAAAAACTCGATGAACTATTGCACCCCGTATTCGACAAGGATGCCATCAAACGCGTTAAAGTCGTAGCCAAAGGACTTCCTGCCTCACCGGGGGCAGCAACCGGACAAATCGTGTTCTTCGCCGACGACGCAGAGGCGTGGGCCGAAAAACGAAAAAAAGTAATCATGGTACGTATCGAAACCTCTCCCGAAGATTTGCGAGGCATGAGCGTGGCGCAAGGAATCCTTACTGCTCGTGGCGGTATGACTTCCCACGCAGCCGTAGTTGCCCGTGGTATGGGTAAATGCTGTGTATCGGGAGCCGGTGAAATAAAAGTCGATTATAAAGCCCGTACGGTAGAAATGGGTGGAAAAGTCTACAAAGAAGGCGATTGGATCTCTTTGAATGGTTCCACCGGAGATGTTTATGACGGACAAGTTCCTACCGTAGACGCTGATATGAGCGGGGATTTCGCAGCCATTATGAATTTGGCTGAAAAATATACCCGAGTAGACGTACGCACCAACGCAGATACTCCGCGCGATGCAGCGGTAGCCCGCAAATTCGGAGCAAAAGGTATCGGATTATGCCGTACAGAACACATGTTCTTCGAAGGCGACCGTATCAAAGCCATGCGCGAAATGATTCTGTCGAAAGACGAAGAGGGACGTCGCCACGCACTCGACAAGCTGTTGCCTATGCAACGCAGCGACTTCGAAGGAATATTCGAAGCTATGGACGGTCTGGGTGTAACCATTCGTCTGCTCGATCCTCCTCTACACGAATTCGTACCGCATCAATTGGCCACTCAAAAAGAATTGGCAGAAGAGATGGGTATGAGCATCGACGAAGTAAAATTAGCTTGCGATGCTTTGGAAGAATTTAACCCCATGTTGGGTCATCGCGGTTGCCGGTTAGGTTGTACCTATCCCGAAATAACTGAAATGCAGGCCCGAGCCATCATCGAAGCTGCTTTGAACGTAAAAGCAAAAGGTATCGACGTTCACCCCGAAATCATGGTTCCCCTTGTAGGTGTTGTAGAAGAATTGAGAATGCAAGCCGAAGTTATTCACCGTACCGCTGCACAAGTATTCGAAGAACGCGGCGACACGGTTGCCTACAAAGTAGGTACGATGATCGAGGTTCCCCGTGCAGCCGTTACAGCTGATCAAATTGCCGAAGTTGCCGACTTCTTCTCATTCGGCACGAACGACTTGACTCAAATGACGTTCGGCTATTCTCGTGATGATGCCGGTAAATTCTTAAAGATTTACAAAGAAAAAGGTATCCTCAAAACCGATCCGTTCGAAGTTCTCGACCAAAAAGGTGTAGGGCAACTCGTACGCATGGGCGTGGAAAAAGGCCGTTCCACCAAACCGTCGCTCAAAGTCGGTATTTGCGGTGAGCATGGTGGTGAACCTTCATCTGTGAAATTCTGTGCCAAACTCGGTATGAACTACGTATCTTGCAGTCCTTACCGTGTACCCATCGCACGTGTGGCTGCCGCCCAGGCTGCTATCGAAGATTAAAAAGTACTTTGATAACTCTATAAAAAAGGCTAACATTATCTGTTAGCCTTTTTTATATCCCCTCAATATCGACCCTTTCATACGATAATAAAAACACTGTAATCAAAAATTCATACCGAGAGAAGTTCAGTTCTCCTGTTTTTAAGTACCTTTGTTTCATCAAGTAAAACGGATCGAAATACAAACACGATGAAAAAAACACTACTCTTTATTAGCCTTTTAATCCTTTCCGTCTTATCAACACAAGCCACTCGGCCCAAATATGTATTCTATATCATCGGCGATGGAATGGGCATAAATCAAGTTAACGGTACTGAAATGTTTTACGGGGAACTGACCAGTAAGACAGGACCCTTACCGCTATTGTTTTCGAAATTCCCTTATACGACTTTTGTAAGCACATACTCTGCCAATCGAGGAGTAACAGACTCGGCAGCAGCTGGTACGGCATTGGCCTGCGGTGAAAAGACCAACAACAATACGATCGGTGTGGATGCAGACAGTCTACCTATATATAGTATAGCGGTGGCAGCACAAAAGAAAAACATACCTGTTGGAATTATTACCAGCGGAGAAATAGACGATGCCACTCCCGCCGCTTTTTTCGCTCACCAAATAAACCGTAATAACCGTTACGAAATAGGAGTCGATATGCTCGCCGCCGGATTTGATTTCTATGCAGGAGATAAATTTACACAACCGTCACCAGAAGGAAAAAAATCTCTATACGATATGATTCCAAAAGCCAACTATACATTGGCTCTCGGCATACAAGAATACAATCGCCAATCCCAGGTAGCCTCCAAAATGATTTTATTTCCCCAAAAAGACTTCCCTTACGCCATAGACCGTAAACCGGGAGATATTTGTTTAGCCGATCTCACCCGATGTGCAATAGACTTTCTGCAACAAAAAGGAAATGGTTTCTTTTTAATGATAGAGGGCTCCAAAATAGATTGGGCAGGACACTCCCGTGACGGAGCTACCAATTTCAGAGAAATAAAAGATTTGGAAGAATCGGTAAAATTGGCTTATGATTTTTATAGAAAGTATCCCGATGAAACCCTCATTATCGTTACAGCCGACCATGAAACCGGAGGCGTAGTATTAGGCAACGGAAATTACTCACTCAACCTGCAAGCACTCCAATATCAAACGATGAGTGGAATAGCGTTTACAAAAGAAATAGAAAATCTGCGTAAACAAAACACCGAAATTTCATGGGAAACCATACAAAAGGCCCTATCCCATGCTTTTGGCTTTTGGAGCAAGCTCGACTTATCCCCCGAACAAGAAGCACATCTTAAAAAAATTTACGAAGAAACTATACACAACCAACAAGGGGACTTAATAAAATCTCTATATGAAAACAATGAACCGATAGCCGAAGCCGCCAAAACGATTCTCAACGAAATAGCCGAAATCACATGGTCTTGCAGTTCTCACACAGCTGGTTATGTCCCGCTCTATGCGATCGGTTTAGGAGCAGAAAACTTTCAAGGGAAACTCGACAATACCGATGTACCCTTGCTAATAGCCCGAATTGCCGGCTACGAATAATACAAAGACTAAGAAAAGAAAGCCTATCTATATATAAGATTTTTTAGAAAAAACATTGTAAAATAAAATAAAGGAAATAACTTTGTCCCTTGTAATCGGTTTGCTTTTATCGCGTTCGATAAAGCAATGAAAAGGGAATCGGGTGTAAATCCCGGACAGACCCGCTGCTGTGTAGTTCGATAGATTTTAGACAAACAACTACAATGCCACTAATCCAATGTGATTGGGAAGGCGTCTAAAATAGAACAAGTCAGAAGACCTGCCGGTTACATAATAAAATTTATCTCTTCGTGGATTAGGAGATAAAGCGAATACTTTTCCGATAGAAATTTTTTGCGAAAGCAAAAAAATACACCATGTTATAGAAACACGCTTTTCTATAACGTAGTTTATATATATGTAAAATGATGCAGTTATGAGAAGAATGATTCCTTACAGTGTGGATATAACTGGGAATTTTGTTTATTCACCGCAATTAATCGAAGCACGCAAACAAGTTCAAGAAGGACTTCTAAATGCAGCACAATTACTGGAAATCGAAAATAAAGAAATCCAACACATTGTCGACACATGTAAACAGATAGGTTTAAAATGCGTTACCGATGGAGATTATAGATCAAACGGATATACGGATTTTTTTCATCATCTTCAAAACATTTCCAAGCACGAAACAGAACCAAACGATACGTCAGAAGAAAATGATAAATCCGTTATATGCGGGAAAATAGACTTCGACAATCATTTTTTATCGACGCCACCTGTCACAGAGCACTTTACCTATTTGACAGGAATTATCGGAGGCGACATGTATGCAAAAGCTCTACTACCGTCCCCAATGACTTTATTAGCTGAATTAATCCGTCCTGAGAACCGTCTTAATACAGGAAGATATTATCCCGACATCGAAGTGCTCTCCCATGATATTGCACAGACCTACCAAAAAGTAATTAGAGAATTTTACAATATGGGATGCCGATTCCTACAATTCAGCGACTATACTTGGAACTTAACGGGAGGCTGCGATATTCAACAAATATCCGAAGCAAATAATACCGACCTCGCATCTCTGTCCACCGTGCTTGCTCGTTTGACCGAACTCTGCTTAAACGACAAGCCCGACGATATGTGCATATCCTTACAATTCGACGAGAAATGGTGGAATACCCGAGATCGAGAGAAAATAGCAGAAGTACTACTCTCTACGCAAGCGAATGCCATAGCTTTCGACTTCGGTAATAGGGAAAATGAAAATATAGACTTTTCCATCTTGAAACATTGTCAAAGCAAAGACGTTATATTAGGGCTTGTATCGACTTCAAGTAGCCAACCGATATCTACCAGCACTATCACTCATCATATCGAAAACGCTGCACGCCTTCTACCATTGGAGTCTCTTCATCTCAGTTGTCAAGGCAATTTCAGGAATTTATCGGGAAACAGCTCGATTTCAGAACAAGAAATGTGGAACAAAATAGCGACAATGAAAAATATTGCAAAAACCGTTTGGGGAGAATAGAACGGGCTTCCCGGTTTTTCTACCTTTATATATGCAAAAAGTCTACCCCCACGAATTTGCGATTGAATCGAAAATAGAGTATGGTTCGACATGAAAAACAAATATATTTGTTTTATCTGGCTCTTATCTTTCACTATCTTTACACAGTATGCGAAAATAGGATGCGGTTCTGCATAGTCAAGTCGGAAATGCAATTTCCGCTTGCCTTTGCACTCACCTTTCACTATCTTTGCACGTCGAAAAATCAGTCAATACAACAAAAGTGAACAGTATACACGAAGAACTTAAAGCCGTATCGCAGTTCCTTTCGGAATATGCTACATGTCTCATGGCTTCGGGAGTACATACGTCGAGAATTGTACGCAATACAGCCCGTATAGCCGAATCTTTCGGTTTTGAAGCACACATGACCTTATTTCACAAAACAATCATAATGACTTTGCGGAATAAGGAAAATACCCATGTATACAGTATGGTAAACACAGCAAAAGCCGGCGCTATAAACTTCGAAATCAATTCCGATTTGAGCGCTCTCAGTTGGGAAGCCTACGATAACCATCTCCCTCTCGACCAGCTATGGGAAAAATATCATGCCATTACAAGCAAACCTCGATTAAATGCATGGCTGGTATGGGTATTAGTGGGATTCGCTAATGCATCTTTCTGCCGGTTATTCAGTGGAGACTGGATCGCCGTTGCAGCGGTTTTTGTTGCGACTCTTGTCGGATTTCGCATCAAACAAGTATTAGGGAAACATCATATCAATCACTACTTTATATTTACAATATCGGCGTTTGTCGCTTCTTTAATAGCCTCGGTAACTATGTGGCAGCAATGGGGAAACACACCGGATATAGCTATCGGTGCTAGTGTACTCTATTTGATTCCCGGTGTTCCATTAATCAATGGGATTATCGACATTATCGAAGGTCATGTATTGGCAGGAACAGCACGACTCATCAATGCGTTTTTACTAATTATTTGTATTGCATTTGGAATGGCTATCACATTATTGATGATGGGAGGAAAACTATTATGACAGAATGGCAATTCATAGGTTCCGTAGCTGCCGATGCCATCGGTGCAGCCATAGCGGCAATCGGTTTTTCGGTTATATCCAATCCTCCTCGTCGAGTTATTCCGTGTACGGCCATACTCGCTGCTATCGGCCACAGCATACGATTCGTACTACTGCAATACGCCGGATTAGATTTAGCCTCTGCATCATTCATCGCAGCATTTTCTATCGGGCTTCTCAGCCATTTTTCTGCCTACAAGCTCTTCTGCCCGGCCACGGTACTCTACATACCGGCATTGTTACCGATGATACCGGGAATGTATGCCTATCGCACTGTATTTTCTCTTATCAAATTCCTTCAAAGCAGTAATAACGATAACGAAGCAATCCATTACCTTTTGGAGATTTTCAAAAACGGTATAACGACAGCCTCTGTTTTATTCGCATTAGCTGTCGGAGCAACTATACCTATATTCATTTTTTACAAACGAGCCTTCACGATGACGAGGGCCTCACGTCGAATCAAGAAATAAGCCGAAACATATTTTTTTTGTTATATTAATATCATACTTTATTAAAATAGTACTTTATTTATATAAGTACACGCCCGTATCTTTGTGGATAAATATTATTTATTAATTAAACCATGAAGACGGATATGAAAAAAACAATCCTCAGTACATTATGCTTCTTACTGGTTTCTTGCTTTATGTTTTTTGCTGATGCAGGAACCAGAATTGTCGTATTAGGCTCATCGACAGCAGCCGGAGCGGGCGTCTCCGACTCCAATAGAGCTTGGGTAAATCAGTATCGCACCTACCTGCAATCGATAGACCCTACCAACACGGTTACCAATCTGGCCAAAGGTGGTTATACCACATGTGCGATCATGCCGACCGGAACCGATCCCTACAACACGGGAAACCATATTCTCGAAGTCGATACAGAAAGAAATATTACCAAAGCGCTCAGCCTGTCGCCGAACGCTATCATTATCAACATGCCCACCAACGATGTATCGAACGGTATTCCTGTCGCTACGCAAATGAAACATTTCGCCACTATCATAGATTTGGCGAAAGCTGCTGGTGTAAAAGTTTGGATTACCACTTCACAGCCCCATAATTTCGGGGAAAAGTATGATGGTCCATACAACGAAGAACATCAACCCGACATTTGGAAGCAAGCAGCAAGAGATCAATTCAAAGAACTGACAGATAGTATATTGAATAAATATGGCGAATACGCACTCGACTTCTACACTCCCATAGCGACCGAAGACGGATATAGCTTTATACGCCCCGAATACGATTCTGGTGACGGTGTGCATTTGAATGATGCCGCTCATGACATTTTATTTAATATCGTCAAAAATGCCAATATCCCCGAAATAGCAGGGAGTACCCCGGTAGAAATATCTACGACTCCCATCTATATTAACTTCGGTCCTGCCGAAGCCGGACTCGATAGCTGGAATAATGTTAACAACCAAGCCAGCGGATATAGAGTCGACATGCTGAATGATTCCACTGGAAACGCAACGACCGTTTCGATAGAAATTACTACCGGTTTTACCCATGCGGCCAACAACGGCAGTAACTCCACTATTTGGGACATGAACACAGCCATTTCGACAAGTAATTTCAGTTCCAATGGAGAAAATCCTGTTTTGACAATATCTGGCTTAAATCCGACTGCAACTTATTCTTTCCAAACTTTCGGTTCTCGGGCAGGCGATGGAAACAGAGAAACAACCTATACCTATGCGGGAGAAAATAGCGGAAGTGCGACCATCGACGCAGCCTCCAACACTTCGTCGGTCGCTACCGTAAAGGGCATAAAACCCACGGCACAAGGAGTCGTTGTATTGACTATCGGTAAAAGCAGTAACAACACTTCGGGATTTTCCTATATCAACGCCATGCGAATAGTCGCTGAAAAAGGAGAACCTCAACCCGATGTACCCGAAGGGGTTATCCGAGTAGACGTTGCCGGGACTCTATCCTCTCTGCTTCCTGCCACAACCGATACAATCACAACACTTATTTTACAAGGCGATTTAAATAGCTCGGACATAAAAACAATTCGAGAACTTCCTTCTTTGAAATATCTCGATATGCTGAATAGTAAAATCGTGTCGGGTGGCGAAGCTTATTTAAACGGAATGAAAACCGTCGAAAATGTTTTTCCCAAAGAAATGTTCCTAAGCAATACAGTCATCGAAACCGTTATCTTACCGAAAGAAGCTGTTGAAGTCGCCTATCACGCATTTTTCGGTTGCTCTACTCTGAAAAAAGTCGTTCTACCGGAAACTGTACGTCGATTCGGGAACGATGTTTTCAGCGGGTGTACAAACTTAGAAGAAATAAATATGCCGGCCATCGCCGAATCTTTGGGAACCGGTGTATTTTATAACTGTAAGAAACTAACCTCTATCAGCATTCCCGAAGGGATAACAATCCTCCCCGGAGGTACATTCTACGGCTGTTCCACTTTGGAAAGTGTTACCCTACCCAGCACCCTTGAAAAAATAGACGGAGATTGGATTTTCGCGAACTGTCATGCGTTGAAAGCTATTGCTTTCCCCAAAACCATTCAATCGATTTCACCGGGGACATTTTACGACTGCCGCTCTTTGTCGACAATCGAATGTAAATCGCTCACTCCACCGGTTACAGCTACTGGTAACGGCGACTCCCCTTTTACCGGAGCTTTCAAACCCGAAAACTGTACACTCAAAGTTCCTTTTACGTCGATCTCGGTTTATAAAGAATCTAGCATTTATGGGATCATGAACACAATCGTTCCTTTGGCGAATATCACAGCCGACAATGAGGAAGTTTCACCGGAGACTACCGATCTATTAGCGACAGCTAAAAAGATAACCATATCGGGGTCAACACCTGATGCTCTGGAAATACAAGCGTTATTTGCTTCGAACGAAAAAGTCACATCTATCGATATGACCGGAGTTATCGAATATTTCGAAGTCCCCGTTGCAGCAAATCCCAACTGCTTGGTCTATGCACCGGCTTCTGCCCAAGTCGAAAATAACAACGTAGTTATTAATGGGACCGCTAAAAAAATCGTGTTGACCGATGCAATGCCTTTCGAAGCCCCCACTGCATTTCATGCCGATGCCATCAGTTATACCCGCACGATCGAAGAAAGTCTGACGACAAATGCACAAGAGACAACCGGCTGGCGAGGGATTGTTTTACCCTTCGATGTTTCGACAATCCAAGCTCGAAATAAAGCGGGAGAACAAGTAGAACTCAGTGCTTATAATGCAGAAGGTGAATACGATACTTCCAAGAATCCGTTCTGGCTCAGAGAACTTACAACCGAAGGTTTTGCAGCTACACAAACATTCTCTGCCAATACTCCGTATATCATTTGTTTCCCGAATTCTTCCGAGTTAGACGAACACATCAACATCATCGGAGACGTTACATTCAGTGCTTCTAATGCCGAGATTACAGCAACTCCGGTATTTAATGCCGTCGAAGGAAAAGATTTTGACATGATAGCAACTTTGCAAACCGTATCGGCTACCGAGGGAATATATGCAATCAATAATACCGGAAGTTCATTTGTTAACAACAGCCGCGATATCGCTCCTTTTGAATGTTATGTTATATGTAAACAAGGGAGTACGGATGCTCCCGATTCCTTCGATTTACCGGCCAAACTGCCTACTGCAATCGACAACGAAACCGTAACCGGTTCAAAAATCTACACCGCCGACGGGAATCTGGTTATCATCTCGAATGAACCCACCGAAATAGCAGTGTACAACATAACCGGACAAATGGTTCTCATGCAAAAAGTAGAAGCCGGAAAAACCATTGTTAACGACATTCCTTACGGAGTTTATATCGTAAACGGCCAAAAGATCATTTTATAATCAATTCTCCAATTTAGATTTTTGTTTTCACAGCGAATTGCTCGGAGCCACATGGCTCTGAGCAATTTTTTTGTATTGAGATTCTGTACTTCACTTCCTATTTGCTTATATCATTTCTTTTACCCCCTTCGTCACTACGTAACACCTCCCCTATTTGAGGTAGAGTATTTCCACTTCTCCTATGTATTGTATAATGATATATTTTCTTCCCAACCGCGGGAAGGACAAACGACTCAGCAGAAATTTAGTGGGAATAGACCTAAATTTTAATGAATGAAATGGATTGTATTTCTCCTTCTCCCCCCGCTTCGATTCTTCATCGAAGATAGAGGATTGGAAAGATTCCATAAATTTTTTGACTGTAAGGATTAATCCTTTTACTCCGAGAGGACTTCCCCAAACACCCCGTAATGCTACGGAACAAGACAGGAGAAAAGAGCTGTGGGACTCACCATGTTCAAACAAAACCTCGCCCTATTTCTTCCGCCGGCAAGTGCCCTCTCGACCCTATTAAAAGCGTTTTTCCTTAGCGGGTGTACCTTATTACCTTTTCTTACTCCCTCTCCTCCAACCTATATGAACTTCACTATATTGCTCCGCGACACAGCAGAGGAGACTTTAATCCTCTCGCTTGCGACACAAAAAAAGAGGGAGCAGCATACAGCCGCCCCCACTTCATAAACACACTATCTATTCCACCTATTAGAATACAGCAACTTTTGTACGATTAACAATATAAATACCTTTGGGTACTTCTACCGTATGACGACCGCTCGACAACATTTGCGAGGAAACGATTCTTCCATCTACACTATACACAGTCACCTGCATATCTTTTTGCAAATCTACATTGATACAACCATTGGCTCCGTAAACTTTCACATCATCGGTTACCACCTCCGAAACAGCACCAGTCGAAGAGCTGGGGATCAAGACCAAATTGTCATACAAATACGATAAGTCGGACTTCATCAAACGAAGATACATGGTTCTGACAGATTTAGCCTCATCGGTAATCATAGCCGGATCAATTTTCAATTCTACGTCCAACCACTCGCCCGGAGTATAATCGCCGATACCAGCGCCTTCTTGTCCGGTACTTGCATCAACCGTATAACCGAACTTGATGTGTGAGCCACCATCGGTACGAACACCCATCTCAATAGGACACCACTCGAAGCCACTTTCCAAAAAGCAGACTTGCAACTTGATTCCAGAATAATCATTCCACGTTTTACCAGCAGGAAGAGCCTCTGTAAACGTAACGGGAGAACATTCGCCTCCATTCACCTTTAAAGCCTTCGATGACGTATTGATACCGGTCGTGTAAGGATTCTCGGCCACTTCGCAAGACCCCGACCACGGCATTCCACAACGAGGAGTCGTACCTAAATCCATAGTCTCGAAAGTAAAGATAGTATTGGGATCGGCAACTTGTTCTTTCTCGATTAAACGAATATTATCAATGGCATAATTGAACGCTTGACGCCCCACCTTAATCAACAAACTTGTACTAGCATGATTACCGTCCAAATAAGTAGCCAAAATTGTTTCATCAAAATTGAAATCGAGCGACATCCAAGTATTATACGTAGCGTCTCCCCATGAATTCTGAGCTACTTGAAAAGTTTTCTCTTGGGTATCATTATCAACCAATCCTAATTCATTACCAACCCATGTGATATTTTCCGACCCTTCCAACACAGCAAGTTGTAAACGAACACCTGTATAATCGGCCAATGTCTTTCCTTCCGGCAAGTTCAATGGAATAGCCACATTGGCAAATTCGGTACTGACTACTTTCAACACTTTTGTCGACGAGTTATCGCTCGAAGAACAAGGATTGTCTATTAACTCGGCTGTACCGCCCCATGCAGCATTCGCACCATTCAACCCAGACTCAAAATCGTTTACCATATAGGTTTGAGCCTGCATACCTACTGCTATACAAGCAGCACACAAAAGAGATAATGTTTTTTTCATGTTATCTACTATTTAAGTTAAACATTTTTATATCCATAGAATTACAGTTCTATTTCATAGGTAAAATTAAAATAAACATTCGACGTAACAGAATTATAAAAGAGAAAAGTGTAGTACTCTTTTATCTAAGACTAATACTATATTATCATTTTTAACAATTATATTTATTACAAGATAACAAGCTGTTAATTAACGACAATTTTTATATGTTCCACCATATAAAATCCCGGTAAAAGAGTTAAATAAACAGGCGAATTTGGCAATACCGATACTTTATGTACCAATACTCCCGATAGATTCCACACACTTACTTCACAAGGCTTTTCACTCTTCAATATAATCTCCCTACCCATACAGGAGACTTTCAATCCGCTTCCCGATATATCCGCACGTTCTTCGATTCCAGATTCATTTCCGGCAGTAACCGTATATTTTTCCAAAACAGACATCTGCGGACGATCCACGGTATAATTATTAGAAGGCTGTACAGCCAATTTATAATCACCCCAACGAGGACCTGCCGACCAATAGGTTCCCGGCACACCGTTATCCCGCAAATAGATCAACAGATTTTCCAGTGTCTCCAACCAACGAGGATCATCGTCGGGAACTCCATATTCACCCAACAACCCTCGCTTATTATATCGTTTCAACCACTCCACGAAATACTTTGCACGCTCAACACCCGTATTAGCTGTAATACCATCGGCATCATAAGAATTTAAATATTGACCGGAATAATCCTTATCAAAATAAAGATGTGCCTGAAATATGAGATTATCCGACGGATCTACCAATGTCCTAAGATTATCGCTATACTCGACCCAAAAACGTGCAGAACTGAATGAATCGCCGCATACGATAATAGGAGTTTCCGTATCTACTTCTCGAATAGCATCGATAACTACCTGAGCTATATTCACCCAGGGAGCCGAAGGATGCATAGAATAAGGCTCGTTCATAATATCGTATCCCCAAATATTATTATAATCCTTGAACTCCTGCGCCAATTTTCTCCACACATCGGCCAAATGTTCGGCAGTAAGGTTGGACGACTCCCCTATTAACGTATAGGTTTTCCCACCATCGAACGAATAACGAGCAAAGTTATGTAGATCGAGAATTACAGGCATACCTCTATCCTCGGCAGCCTGAACAAAAGTTTTCATTTTAGACAACTCCGTTGCATCCAAAGGTCCGTTCATTACACGTTGGATACGTTCCCAACGAAATGGAAAACGGATAAGGTTCAATCCCTTCCCCTTAAAATAATCGAGGTCCTTATACGTTGGATACCCATAATGAGTACCATCTACCCCGGGATAAATACCGCCGAACTCTGCCCCCGATAAATTCACTCCAAAATAATTTTGAGTTCCGTCCCCTACATACTCTGCCTTTTCAATCAGCTCGATATTGTCTATAATATAGATAAATTTCTGACGCCCTACTTTCATCAATAAGCTCAACTCATCTGTATGTTCACCGGCAAGCCAAGCCGAAAGAATCGTTTCGTCCAACCAGAATTCAAGCGTTATCCATGTATTTAACTCACCGGTTTGCCAAGAAGCCGAACCCGGCCAGCATTTATTTCCCACATTATCTTGTACACCCAAATCACACCCTACCCAATGTATATTCTCGCCACACGCATCGATAACAGCCAATTGTAACCGCACACCCATATAGTCCGTCAAAACCTTACCATTAGGCAAGGTAAACGGAATCGAAGTCGCTGCAAATTCACTGCTACTTACCTTCAAAACCTTCGACGAAGAATTATTTACATCTTTCAAAGGATTATCAATCCATTCGCAAACCCCGCCCCATGCATTACCGGCTCCACCGAATCCCGATTCAAAATCATTGACTAAAAACTTATCATTAGCACTTGCAATCAATACGAAAAATAAGAATACAGATGATAGCAATTTTCTCATGGTATATTCCTTTCTACTAAAATTTTTACAAAGGAAGTTTTTGATTCAGGCAAATACTACATCTTTTTTATCCTATACTGACACTTTAACCAATCGACCCTCAAATAATAAAGAAGGTGCACCGCTAAGCGGCACACCTTCTTTGTCTTTTTTATTATTCTTATTATTCCAGACAAACAGCACTCTCTATCGGATATGAAGTTTTATCTTTCAACCCGCTCAAAAAAGACAAAAAATCTTTTATACGAGCAATCATATTGTTTACCCCCAACGAGCTACACCCGACCTGTACTACACCAGACATTCTATGTGTTGCATCGACAAGAGGCTGTATCTCTTCCGGCGATAAACACTGGGATATCTCGATATAAATATTTTTATCATACTCACAAGCCTTCAAAAAGAACTTGTCTTGTTCCTCTTTCGATACAGCGATAAGCACAATATCCAAATCTCTCCGGTCTAGCATTTTGCAATAATCATTATATAATAAAGGAGCCTTATCTTGAATCGATGTAATTTCTCTTTCCGTGCTCTCTGCCAAAGTAGTCTTTTCGTCGAATACGGCCACGCATCTAGCTTCACCGGTCGATATAAAAGTCTTCAAAACATTTACACCGATGGAATCGCAACCCACTAACCCGATATTGTAAATCGCCATAGGAGAAATATCATCTATACCTTGCGCCCGAAGCGAAACATTACCCGTTAAAAGCAAAAGCAAACAACAGAAACTTTTATACCCCATAATACCGTATAAATTTATCTGATCAAATCATAAACGGCTTGAAGAATATCTCGACGAGATTTCCCTTCAAATTTTTCTATCGTTATACCTGACATCGTACTCCAAGACTTAGCCGTATCCCTATCCATAGGTCCGTCCAAATCGGCGACCCAATCGGTTATAAACCCTCGAAGTCCCATATATTGAACCATCTCGAAATCTGGACTATCGACGGTTATATCCTTAAAATACATTAAGGTAGTTTTTTCTTTTAGCAACTCCGCTTGAATATCCTCTATATCGAGCTCTTTCACCGATTTATTCTGCTCAATCGCAAGAGCGGCAGCTATACCCGCAGCCTGTCCCAATGCCATCCAACAAGGCTCCATACGCAAAGTAGAAAAGCCTACATGAGTAGCAGAAGCAGGTACTGGAATCAACAAATTATTGACTTTTTTCGGCAGAATCACGCCAAAAGGAACCGTATAGACCGACGCTTGATAGTTAAAGAATCCGTCCAAAGCAATCTTACCTTTCTCCCGTTTATGAACAGCATGTGAATCAAGAGCATAATGACTAGCAGTAATGCTATTGCTATACAAAGGGGGACGTTTCCCTTTCGCCACGGGATAAGCATCATTCGCTGTAAAAAAATGTTCTCCATGTAAACGACGCCCCTCTCTCACATAAACTTGTCTCGGGAAATTGCCATTATCGATATACTCGTCTTTTGCCAGTCCCCATTCTCTAACATTATCTCGAAAAGCTTTCGGAAGTGCTTCATCATTTTGGGCAAACCACAATAATCCTAACGTATACTCTTTCAATCTTTGAGCAAATCTATCTCGCCATTGCCAATTTTCTTCGGGCCATTGCCAATTTTCTTCGGGTAAATCTGTCGAGATTAGAGCTAAATGCTGGTTATTTGCATCCGTTTTTCCGTTAGGTAAATCAACCATATTCGTAATTTTCGCTATTCCCCAAGGATCACCCGGTATTTGTGTAGTTCCTCCATTTTCGATATGTCTTCGGTTAGCTACCTGCATCTCAGGAGTAACACTCAACATCTCTACTCCGGAGAATGTACCTGTATAAACGTCCTCTACCAAAGAAAGGTATTCCTTACGATTATATCTCTTAGGCTTCTCTGGCAAAATACGATTAGATGGATCATTCGTTAAACAAAGGCGATAATTATATGCCTGAATATTTCCATCGCCTTCATTAGTCGTTCCTTCTAATTCAGGGCCCAGCCACAATTTATAAAGACGCCCTGCTCCTATTTCATTATATTCGTCCTTACCTTCGCGGCCTATCGAATACGGAACTCCTGCCGCTGCTCCTAAATCACCTTCATAAGTCGCATCTATAAACACTTTACCACTATACTGTTCCCATTTCTTGGTATCCCTGTTGTATATTCTGATACATTGAATCTCAGCACCGTCCATCGCAACATTCTTCGTTTCGGAATCGAATTGGCGCATGGTCAAGACAGTAATATTCTTTCTCTCCGGTTCAAGCATCTTTTCAAAAACCAAAGCCGCTACATGAGGCTCAAAATGATACCCATCGCTACAAACCTTCACCTGCTCGGAGTCTTTCCCGTATTTTTCTATATAATAATCCAGTACATGATTCACAAACTCTCGGAACAAACCGGTAGTAGCTCCCCGCGTCGCAATATCGGTAGCCCCCAATCCATTAGCGGGAAGCCCTCCAATATGTGCCGAACGTTCTAAAACCACCACTTCTTTCCCTTCTCTCGATGCTGCGATAGCAGACATAATTCCCCCCGGAGTTCCGCCTACCACGACCACATCGTAATAATTGTTTTGGGCAAACAGGATAATCGGAAAGAATATAAACAAAATTTTCAACAGTACCTTTTTCATTTCAATATTGCTCTTTGGGTTCATACAAGTTTTTCAAATCGTCCATATCGAATCCACTCACAGTCAAAACAGACATGGATAACGGTAAATGTGCCATACCATCAATGATGGGTATCTCTATGGTACGACCAAATATATCAACTCCAGTCAATGACTTCGTATACTTTACCGGGATAAGTTCCTCTTTTTCATCAGCCTCTCTCCAAATACTCAGTACAGGGGCTCCGCTCTCTTTTTCATTCTCGTAAATAAAACCATAAGTTTTACGATCTTTTGCTAAGTACTTTCCTATCGGTTTCAAATATCGATAGTTATTAACCATATTGGCGAATGCTACCGCTGCCGGCTTAACAGTCAACATAGTATTATATCGAAGTATACCGAATCCCGACTCTGGATGATGAACGCCGAAAGGCTCTTCCACCAATTCATACCAAAACATTTTTCCCGCCCCAAAATAAAGCTGTACCAAATAATTACGTACCAAATACTGGGCCTGTTGATATTCCGTTACAGGTGGGAAATGACGATGTATACTATCGGGAAGATAAGTTGTCCACCCGGTTTCGGTTACCCAAATCTCGGTCGGGATATTCCGTTTTTTAAGCATCTCTTTCTGCATTTTATAAAAACCATCATAGAATGGAGATGTTTCGGGATATTTCCTCCACAATATATATGGGTGTATCGCTGTAAAATCGATATGACTGGCGACATCTTCCCGATTGTCGTCGAAATATTCGATCCACTCTTCTTCTCCGGGCCAAATCAATTTTATATCCCCGTTTACCGCTTTAATAGAATCATGCATCTGTTTCACCAGATCGGTAAAAGGGACACCCCAACCCTGCGGACGCCATTTCTGTCCTTGCGGATGGGGCCATCGTTTATTCCACCCTGCAAAATTACTAGGCTCGTTTTGCGACTCATAAACAAGAATACGATTCCTATTCATCTCGACATATTTTTTGATATTCGTCACATCTTCGTCCCAACGCCAGATACCATTTTCATCTTGCCAGCCATGATTGGCATCCACATAGTCTAAAATAGGCAACCAACAAATATTGTGACAGTCTAAATAATCGATAAAAGGATCGGGCGTATTTCTCGCAGTACCGATAAAATCTTTCCATCTCGCAACATCTCTGACCCAAGCAATGCCCAATGCTTGCTGAATTTCGGCCACCCGCCAGTCGCCATAACGAGCATAATGAGCTCCTACACCAAACGGAGAATCGTAATCTTTCTCCGTAAGGGTCACATCGGGTATCACGCCAAAACCTTCCTGTTTCGAGAATATGACTTTATCTTCGTGTAAGAAACTTACGCTCAAATAATAATAGCCCTATTCCGAGAACTGAAACGGAACGTAATAATACCGTTCGAAAGGACTCGACAACGTGTACGTTTTCTTATAACCAATCGATTTTTTATCGATATCCACTATCTCGACCACAACCTCATAGGTAATATCGTTATTTGCTTTTATGACCTTACAAACCGCATTCCCAGACTCGTTTTTATGATAAACAGCACCTAACTTATTAAACGTAATATCTATAACATTCTCCTGAGATTTTCCGAAAACTACTGTCACAGCTAAAAAAAACATCGTGACAAATCCAATTATTCTTCTCATACGGCAACATCATTATATTACTTCAACACTCTTTTCATCGGTTCATCGGTCATTGTAAATACCAAATGACCTCCACTCATTATATCCTCATGCTTGATCGTCAACCCTCTCACCGGCTTTCCATTCAATTCGACCGATTTGACATATTTATTCTTTCTGGAAAGATTCTCCGCCTCTACGACAAATGCTCTGTCTTCCGTCAACTGAATGGATATTTTATCCATTTGTGGAGCACCTAAAACATACTCTCCACTAATCGGATCTACCGGATAAAATCCCATCGAAGAAAAAATATACCATGCCGACATCTGTCCACAATCGTCGTTTCCACACAAACCATCGGGTTTCGGTTTATAGAATCGTTCGAATATCTCTGGTATCAACTCTTGGGTTTTCCACGGTTGATCCACATAATTATACAAATAAACGACATGATGACTCGGCTCATTCCCATGTGCATACTGCCCAATAAATCCACTGACGTCCGAGACAAAGCCTGTATTCTCGGCTATCGTATCCAACATAAACAACGAGTCCAATTTCATAGCAAAAGATTCCTTTCCACCCATTAAATCAATTAAACCCGCCACATCGTGTTGCACATGCCAAGTATATTGCCATGCGTTACCTTCGGTATAATCCCCACCGCAGCTGGCTGCATGAGACAACAAAAACGGATTAAACGGAGAACGCCATTTTCCTTTCGAGTCCTTTCCTCTCATCAACTTCGTGCCGGGATCAAACAGCGATTTATATGCACTGGCTCGTTTCATAAAAAACTCATAATCCTTATCCTTACCCATTGCTTTTGCCATTTGCGCAGCACAATAATCATCGTAGGCGGACTCTAATGTCCGGGATACCGATTCTACCGTAGTTATATCAAATGGATAATAACCATATTTATCATAAGTTTCCCAATCCGATTTTTTATGACTCACCGTCAACGAAGCCTTAATCGCATTATAGGCATCTTCTGGACTAAATCCTTTAAACCCTTTTAAATAGGCATCGACAACGACAGGAACCGCATGATTGGCTATCATGCAATATGTCTCTTTATCCCATAACGTCCAAACCGGCAAATGCCCTTGTACCTTCTGATAATCCAACAAACTATTTATCATTCCGGGTACTCGTTTGGGGATCAAAATCGTATAAAGAGGGTGTGCAGCCCGATAGGTATCCCACAAAGAAAACGTCGAATAATATGTGCCTGATTTAGAAACGAACACACTGTCATTAACACCTCTATACTTTCCATCTATATCGGCAATATCGTTAGGCTGAATATACAGATGATATAACGATGTATAAAAATTTGTTTTTTGCTCTTTCGTTCCTGACACAGAAACTTTCGACAACAATTCCCTCCATAAATCCTGACTCTCTTTTTTAACCGCTTCGAAATCCCAATCGGGACTCTCAGTTAACAAAGCACTTTGAGCCCCCTCGATACCAACTGTTGAAAGAGCGACTTTTATCTGTACCGATTCTCCCGGTTCTAAATCAAACTCCAAAATCATTCGTTTGGCTTTCTCCCCTTCACGAGCTGGCAATATCTCCTTCACGGTATAAGGATTATCGAACTTTACCACATAAAAGAAATGGCGTCGTATCCAATTTTTAACTTCTTGATGTCCGGTTATAGTCCAATTATCAGGCATATTCATGTCGGCATACAAAACATGTGTTTTCAAATGGTCCTGATTATACACGACTCCACTTTGCATATCCAACAACATTCGTGCGGGCGCATCAGAATTATAAGTACATACATAATAAGCGGTACGCTGTGTCGCTGTCACCTCGACATCTATATCCGAATCGGTCAATTTCACCTTATAATATGCGGGTGATGCCGTTTGAGTCGCTTTATCATATGCACTTTTATATATGCCATTTTTCACATCTCCGCTAAAAGGGAATATCAATACATCTCCCAAATCGGGACAACCGGTTCCATTCAAATGATTTTGGGCAAATCCCATGATAGAATCGTCTGCAATATTAAATCCCGAACAGTATTTCCACTCATCGTTCCCTGTTTCTGGACTTGCTTGTATAAACCCAAATGGCACACATGCTCCGGGAAAAGTATGTCCATTATCGGCATTTCCTATAAACGGATTAACAAAGGAAAGCACGTCTTCATTTCCATCAGATGAAGAAATATTATTACATGCAGTAACCAACAAAACTCCTGATAATATCCACAATAAATTTCTCATAATATAAGATATCTAAAAAATTAGCAATTCAACCCGACAAGATTAAGACTTTATCACTTTCTGCTTTTTTATACAGTTGCCCGACTCATCGAGAACACTCAGTATATAAGCACCCGCAGGCAAGTTATCCATATCAACAGTGTAAACTTTGTCATATACTCTGCCCGTATAGACACAATTGCCCATCATATCGAACAAGGAAACTTTTCCTATTTCCGTATCGGAATAAATCGTTAAATTCCTAATTACAGGATTCGGGAATGCACGAATCTGGAAATCATCGTTTTTCATATCCTCCACAGAAGATTCTGGATGTTCCCCTATTTCAATAATATAAGGATGATTAGAGATATCCAACTCTATTGAATTCACATTGTTCAATACCATTTCGGGAGTAGTCCCCTTAGTCGGATTATAAACCCATACCTCGTCATAAGTTTGATCAAAACCGACAGTTATCCGATCGCTACCACCTTCATACTTCTCTCCCCAGATGACCAATTCAAAGGTCCCGTTATTCTTTTGGAGTAATAAATCATGAACAGTTATCGTGCGGCCTGTAATAGAATAAGTTAATTCACCCGGTTCGTCAATATCTTTATCATCTTTTAGAATAGTCGTTAAATTATGAAGATAATGAGCCGATTGTCTCGGATTATAAAACTTATCGTAAAAACCGAAACTTTGGTTTCCCGATTCATCTCGTCGGTCGGTCAGCAAATACATGGCCGTGTAATCAAATCCCTGAGCGAATTGCGCAAGATAAAGCGACATATATAATAATCCCTGCATCTCTTCCGTCACAGCATCGCTTATCGTAGACCCAGTTTCAGTTGTGACACGGGGTAACGCCTCTAACTCCTCATCGGTCAAATACCCTTTGTATTTATTTAACCACGTCACACCGAAATGCCGATACAGCACATCGCAACCCGGTGGCACATTCGTACTCGGCTCAGCGGCTCTCCATGTCTGATTATTTTGTGGAAACTTGAAACTCGGATGATTAAAATAGTTGTGTAAATTAGCGACATCGGCAAAAGTTACTCCTCTGAATTCCTCGGGAACTGCCATATCGTCCTCTGGAACTTTGAGATACTGTAACCCGACATTTTCTCCCGAAGCTCCACCATACGTAAGGCTCCAAACCGGATAATTATACCCGTCTTTCCCCAACACGGGATCGGCTTTCACATCTTCATACAACTTCTTCTGCATACGAGCCACCGGCTTCCAATTATTTTTTCCTTCTTTATTCCCTCCGCCGACTTCTCCTTCAAAAATTACATACCAATTTCTATTATTAGGCTCGTTGTTCCCTTCGATCGCAATAATTGCGTCCGGAGAAGTCGCATCGATAATTCGCTTGACATTATTTATTAAATTGGGAATATTCCGTTCCTGTCCCCCGGCTCCCAGTCCTGCACTGAACCGAATACCGGCATTATCATACAATTGTTTATACGAAGCTATCGACGTGCCGGCTCCCGGTAACGAAGTCTCCGGCAGATTAGTAAGCGAGCTCACACTGCCCCCCACACTCGTACGAATCCACCGAGCACCCAAATATCGCATAATCTCCTCGGTGGTATTCACATTTTCACCCCTACTGTTTATCGATGTATTCATGCCAATGGAATTGAGAAACCGATTGGCCGGCACAGCTTTGAACGTTCCACTTATATCTTCAACCACCTCGTAAGGACACGGTGACAAACTATTAAAATCAATCAGGCTGGTCGACCGCCCCAACTGTACCGTGGCTTCTTCGTTCAATATACCAGCCATTTCATAATATTTGATTTTACAAAATCCGATAACATTGTCATCAGAGGGCTCTTCTGGTATCGCACCGTTATCTAAAATAGAAACATTACCCCCTAAATGTTTTAAAGAACCAAAACCGTTCAATCGCTGCAAAGACCGATTATTCGTCAGCACCAAATCTCCTCCGATATAAGTCAAAGGCATGTTCTCTGTATTATCCCCATTGGTGAAATAATAAAGACGACTACACCCATCGACCACAAAATCACCTTCTACTTTTTCCAAATAAGGGAATATCTTTTGTGGTTTATTCATTGCAGTGGTTATATTGGTCAACTTCAAATCGCCCTGTACCTCACGTATCTTCGAAAAAGATTTATCAAGATGTGCCGTAGCCGCACCCGTCATGACTTGGGGACAATTTTCTATAATAAAATCGCCATGAATAACCGAGAACTTATCTTCATCGGCAAATGCATCCATATCGCTCAATACAGGGCAATCCCTAAACACAAAACCGGCTTCACTACAATCGATCACATCTATCAACCCTGTTGTAGTAGTCAATTGAGAAAGACCTTCCATCGTCAACGTTCCCGTAATTTTCTTTACTCTATCGGTCAATTTCAAAATCTCTGACTCTGGAATCATCTCGCTTCCCTCCGGTTCAATCAAAGTCAAATTCTCAACAGTCTCTTCCACCGAACCGGCCGTAAACTCCTTTAACTCCGAAAGCCCATTCAACGTGTAACTGTTTTGGGCGGCAACAAATCCGCACATTACATACGGAATAACCAACACCCTAAAAATACTACTACATATCTTTTTCATCGTATAAAAATTAAATTATCTGTTTAATTACTTTTCACAGAAACCGTATTGGTTACCGTAACCGTCTCGCCTGTAATCCCCCTTACCGTCAATGTTACATTATAATCGCCAACAGCTCCATATTGATGTTTCGGATTAATTTCATGCGAAATCGCCGACCCATCTCCAAAATCCCAAGAGAAAGGCTCCTCTCCCGAAAAGAAATCCCAATAAAGAGAAGAATTGGTAAATACGAACGTATCGAATGAGCTACCGTCGAGTTGTGTAGTAAATGTAGCTACTGGTATCGTTATTTTCGTATCAATCAATATAATGCCTGTATTCAGCTGTTTATTCACACGATTATTCTCATCAGAAATCACAATACCCATAGCATACTTTTTAGGAGCATCTTTTCTCAAAAAATCCAATGCCACGGAAACATCAAAAGTCGTTTCGTTTTTCCCATCGGGTATTTGGATATTTTGTGGTATTTGAAGGACATATTCAGAAGGCAAAACTTCCACATCGGTCAAAACACCATTATCTATCAAGGTTTGAACCGTATCCGCATTCAACATTACCGAAACATTTACAGAGCCTTTAATAGTTTTCCCCGTACCCGAACGATAAATACCCAACGGAATGACAAAGGCATTATCGGCGTTCCTCACTGTATATTTCATCGGTTGTCCCGGCGTAGGAGAAACCCACGCCGTCGATGCTCCTTCTTCAATCGTATAGATACCGTCAGGTGAAATACTCCCATTAACAGCTATCGGTAAATAAACCAAAGATTCGGGATAAGGAATATCTACAATTTCATCGTATTGACATGATGTACCCGCAAACAAAAAGCAAATTGCAGTCACAAGTAAAAGACGATTTTTTATCATTGATTTCATCTTATTTCGTGTTTATTAGTTATTATCTCTTTACCAAAGTGGATTCTGTACCCAACCGGTCGTATTAAGATCGGCCTGAGGAATCGGATATAAATACATTTTCGGCTCGAATGTTCTTTTTTCCACCTCAATGGGTTTATATTCGAACTCTTCATCTGAAATTTTCGTTATTTCCACGCCCCGAAGCGGTGTGCCCAATGTCTCTGGCGCAATCATCCAACGACGCACATCCCAAAAACGATGATCCTCGAAAGCCAATTCCACCCGACGTTCGTTCCGAATCTTTTCTCTCAACTCCTCTTTCGATATAGCCGTAGGTACAGCCGGCATTTCAACACCGACTCGATTCCTCACTTGATTCAAAGCCCTGACGGCATTTAACCGATAACCGACATTACCCGTAGGCCCATAAGCCTCATTCATGGCTTCTGCATAACTCAATAAGATTTCGGCGTATCTCATTATTACCCAATGATGCACACTCGTACGGTTCTGCAACAAATCTAAATTAGGATCTATGAATTTATAAATATAATAGCCGGTACGCGTGGCATGAATAACACCCTTTCCATCTCGACCGCCGGTCCATGCTTCGATCGTACGATCCTTGAATTCCACGTTATTCGTCAAAATCGACATCGCTAACCGAGGGTCTCTATTGGCATAAGGATTGGACTTATGCTCCGGATTATTCCAATCAAACGGAGTACCGTCAATCATCTCATAAGCATCCACCAAATTCTGTGAAGGCGTATTCCCGCTCTGTCCCAAATTATATCCAACCGGATAATTATTCTTTTCAAAAGTATTGGTCGAACCGTATCGTCTGTCGAATATTATCTCACCATTCTGATAATCCCGTATTAAACGATACTCGTCCATCGGATATTTATTTCCCAAAGTCGTAATAAAATCGTTACAAGCCGCAGCGGCCTCCTCCCAACGTTCTTGCTGGCTCTTCCCGTCTTGCATGGAAATATATTCTTTATGAGTATAACCGGGAGCCCACTCCTCTGGCTTATTAAACAAATCGCTAGCCGCATAAAGTAAAGCTCTACACTTCAACCCCATAGCAGCTCCTTTCGTTGCACGACCCAAATTATTGGCAACGTCGGTCATTCTATCGGGAGCCTGTAAAACTGCCGCAGCCGAGTCGCACTCACTGACAATAAACCTTATACAAGCAGATAAGGAATCTCTCGAAAAAGTCGACAAATCGGATTTCAAACCCAGCGGTTCCGTTATAATAGGAACACCGCCATACCGTTTCACCAATTCGAAATAATAGTAAGCTCTCAAAAAACGAGCCTCATATTTCCATCGATGAATATTATTCAATCGATTCTGATAATCTTGCTGTTTTGTAGGGTCATATTTCAAATAATCCAAATCGACCTCGTCAGATTCTTTCAAAAATAAATTCGCAGCAAATATTCCTTCAAAGTTACGTTCCCACGCCGATCCGTCTGGATTATTATTGGCATTCCAGCTACCTACGTTAAAACCATGAATAGAAGCTGTTTCCAAAGTATATTCAGCCTCGTCGCTCGCAGCCGCCATCATTGCACCGTCCAGATAAGAAAGGCCGTCTGGCAAATAAGAATAAAGACCTATCGATCGAGCCAATGTATTATTATACGAAACATTAGCAAACTCTTCTGTTAAATTAGTCTCCGCCTTAGGATCGAGGAGATCGTCACACGAATAGAAAACTACCGAAAACAATAGCCCGACAATAACCGGAATCTTATATGGTTTCATAATACTTAATTTTAATATTAAAGTTGAACACTAAGTCCTAAACTCACCGTCCTCATTGCCGGATAACCGGTCATAGTCTCCGGATCGGTAAATCCGTCCATATGGTCTAACGAGAACAAGTTAGTCCCATTCATGAAAACTCTTACTCCTTCAATTTTTATCTTTCGAGTCAAATTCTTCGGAATTGTATACCCTATCTCCAAAGAACGAAGTTTCAAAAAATCACCGTTCTTCTGCCAAAAAGAAGAAGACTGATAATTGTTCAGATTATTGGAGGCCGAAAGCCGAGGATAAGTAGCTGTCGATTTTGTATCCTCTGTCCACCTATTCAGTGCAATAGAAGAAATCTGTCCATCATTCTGGAAGGCTTCGAAATATGAGCCGCTCCAATAAACCGACCGATTCAAAGCTCCTTGAAATAAAACATCGAAATCAAAACCCTTATATGTCAATCCCGCATGCAAACCCAAAGTACACTCAGGGACATCGGTATAACCTATGGCTTTAAAATCTTCCGAATCGATTCTTTTATCGTTATTTAAATCGGCATACTTCAAATCGCCCGGTTGAACCGCTGCAAAAGTCTGCTTCGGCGAACTATCTATTTCGTTTTGGTCGTTAAAGAACCCCAGTGCTTCTAACAAAAACGGTTGATCAACCCTATGCCCGGTTCTATACCGATAAACATAATTTTGAGGAGCCTCGGCATTATACAATATTTTATTTCTTGCAAACCAAGCACTTGCTTCCACAAACCAAGTCAAATCTTTGGTTTCTTTTCCGGTATAACGCACCATGGCCTCGAATCCTTGGTTACTCACCCGCCCTATATTCAGTTCAGGACGCTTGAATCCCACAAAACTAGGAAGTACATCATACGGCATCGTCAAAATATCATATCGCTTTTCTTTGAAATAATCGGCCGTAATACTTAATCTATCGAAAAGAACGGCATCGATACCGATATTAAATTTTCTGTCTTTTTCCCACGTAGCATCTGGATTGGCATAATAATTCTGAACGTAATAATACGATGCAGCATTCGACTGACCGAGATAATAGTTTCCACCTGTATAATACTGATTATACGGGAATCTTGTAGATCCGTTATCTTTATTCCCTGTGAGTCCATACGAAGCCCTCAATTTAAGGTAATCTACTATTTTGTTACCTTTTAGGAACTCTTCATTAGAAATCACATACCCCAACGATCCGGCCGGAAAAAATCCAAAACGTTTTCCGCGTGCATAATTATCGTTGCCCGAGTAAGCAAAGGAAAACTCTGCAACGTACCGCTTATCGTAAGAATAAGTCAAGCGACCACCCGAAACGATATCCTTATACGATAAATCGGTAGATGATACGTTATATTCCTCATAACCACCCATCAACATAGCATCCACATGATGCTCTCCGAAAACCCTATCATAGTTCACAAAACCATGAACGACAAAATTCCGCCATTGATTATACGCACTTTCGCTTATAGACATAGAAGAGGTTTCACCAAACTGTTGTCCGGACATATCATATCGGGCATAATCCCTAGATGCTATGGTATACGATTTATATATCGTATTGAAACCGACCGCTCCCGAAATACTCAACCCCGGGGTAATCATACCCAAATCGCCTATTAACTTAGCGGACAATTGTGCAGATCGCTTATTCGTAGAATAATATCCTGTTTCTGTAATCTCTGCCCACGGATTATAATAGGCAGAATTACCTCCTATTTGGCCATTTTCATGATAAATCGGAAACGCATTGGGCGGAAGTTTTGCCATCAAATTGAATACATTCGTACTATATTCACCGCTTACGTCATTCCTTACTCGCCCAGGATTCACACGATCCTCTACACTTCCCCCCAAAGTAAATTCCGAAGAGATGCGTTTCGACAATTTCACATCGACATTCGTCCTGAAATTATATCGCGTATACGAAAAGTCCTTCGTATAATCCGACTCTTTTTCTGTACCCTTATATAATCCCTTATTCGTCGCGACATTCAATAAAACGAAGTATCGTACGACATCGGAACCACCTCTTGCCGACAAATCATAGTCGGCAATCGGCGAAAGAGTTCGAAGCAGTTGATTATACCAATTCACATTCGGATACCTATATTTATCCGTTCCATTCTTATAAGCCTCCAAATCGGCAGGAGAATACACCTCAGAGCCCGGACCTAAATCGTTAACCATAGCTTCATTGTATAACTGGGCATAGTCATACGATCCTAAAAAATCCGGTAACCTCATGGCCTGCTGCATACCGAAGCGAATGCCCAGTTTCAGTTCCAAAGGTGCATTCACACCTCTCTTTGTCTTTACAAGCAATACACCATTGGCAGCCTTATTCCCATATATCGCCGCAGAGGCAGCATCCTTTAACAAATTAACCGACTCTATTTCCTGAGGCGTCAACTGTTGAAATAATTCCAACGTAGAAGGGAAACCGTCAATTATAATAGTAACGTCCCGCCCTGTTCCAAACGTGCTTATACCGCGAGCATGCAACGTAGGGGCATCGTTCCCGGGCTCTCCACTCTGTTGACCCACTGTAAGTCCCGGAAGTCTCGCATATAAAGTATTTGCAACATTCGTGGTAAACGACTTCGACATTTCATCTCCCTTTACAGAAGATATCGCACCTGTCATTTCCCATTCTGCCCGCTCTCCATAAGCAATCGGAACCATTTTCTCAGAAAACGTCGAATCGGTATGAACCACCTGAGCAGATAAAAGCCCAGTAAACAACAAACCTTGAACCAGCAAAAATATTTTATGCTTCATGAGGCAATCTTTCTTTATCTTCATGTTGATCATAGTACATCTGAATTAATAACCTGGATTCTGTATCAAATATCCCTTATTAACCTCGTTCGTAGAAAACGGGTGCAAATACATTTTTTTCGTAAATGTACGGTTCTCATACAAATAGGGCGTATAGCGGAACTCTTGCGGACTCGAATTAATCCAATAAATCTTAATGCCATACATAGCTCCACTCATCACTCCTTCTTGCTCGGCAATCATCCAACGACGCACATCCCAAAAACGATGGTTATCGAACGCTAATTCAATAGCTCGTTCATTACGAACCAATTCCCTAAAATCGGAATAGATTCCACTACCCGACAAAATAGCCGGTTGTCCCGAACGCTCGCGAATAATATTTATAGCCTCTCTTGCCGAATATTTATAACCATGTTTATCGTCCGGTCCATAAGCCTCATTCATAGCCTCGGCAAAATTCAAATAAATTTCGTTCAATTGGAAAAGTGTAGAATTGGGAACAGGCTCTTGGTTATCGGGACGCATGATAGACGGAGAGACTAACTTATGCAACCAAAATCCTCCATAACAATCCTTGATATGCTTGCCGGCCGCAACGCCCAGTTCTTCATTGGCTTCCCAAAGCTGAACCTCGGGCGTCTGTGAATTCCACCAAGATAAATTATATGCGATAGTCTGTGCAAAACGTCTATCCAAATTTGCCAACTTCGCTTGTAAATCATCGCCACCGTTCCATTCGACCTTATTACCATCACGATCTTCATACTTACGCACAAAGTTCAACAAAGGCGTCGTCCCGTTTGTACCCGAACTACCGGCAATAATCGAGCCCGGAATAATACCCGACCACGGACGATTCCAACAACCCATACCCTGAGCGGCCTTCTCGGCTAAAATAATCTCGGGATTATCATACACCTCCCAACTATATTGATAATTGGCATCCACTCCCTGATCGGTAATCAAATAACAACCATTCGTTTCCGCCCAGCGAATGCAAGAATCGGCAACTGCGGCAGCACGCTCCCACCACACCATATTTTTAGGTTCGTTCAAACAAATGAGATTATTATTCGTCCCAAAATCCATATAAGGCTCGTTGGTATTAAACAACGGACTAGCTGCATAAAGCAATACCTTAGACTTTAACGCCAACGCTACTCCCTTATGAACACGCCCCCTCAGATTCTGCAAAGCATTATCGAGCAAAGCCGGATAAGCCTCGTCAATATCCTGCAAGATGAAAAAAAGCATCTCCCTTAAACTGGCACGAGGTATTTTCAAATTATCGTCCAACTGCAAGCGTTCCCGAATAATAGGCATCCCGCCATAACGCTTCATCATCTCAAAATAATTCAACGCTCTTATCAGCTTAGCCTCGGCTATCAACTGGTCTCTATATTCAGGAGTAATATCGGGGACATCATAAATCCTGTCCAAAAGAACCGTTATCTTCCTGATAGCTACAAAACGATAATCAAATCGAGAATCATCGGTACGATTAGCCGAGATAGAACCCTCGTTCCACCAGTTCATGCGATACCAGTTGGCACACGTTTCGGCCTCATCGCAAGCTCCGGCGAAAATGTTCTCGTCCCTATTGGAATAAACATTCGAGTTTGCCGAAGCATACCCTAAATTAGAATGGATACCCATCTGATAAATACTCGTTAAGAATGTCTCCACTTGTGTTCTCGATGAAAATATAGTATCTTCTGTCACATCTCCTCCCGGCGGTTTCTCCAAATAGTTTCCCATCATATCTTCGCACGATACGACAGCGACCGGCAACACCAGAACTAATAAGATTAGTAAGGGAGAAACAAGCTGTTTAAGCCTTTTCAAATTTATATTCTTTAAATACATGGTATAATATTTTAGGTCGTTACTATCCAATTAAAAATTAACATTGATCCCGAAGTTGAATACCCGTGTAACAGGATAAGGTTCGCTATTCGTCACTCCGGCATTGGCGACTTCGGGATCCTGTCCGGGTAACATATCGGTCCATGTCAATAAATTGCTTCCATTTACATAGATTCTAATAGAACCAATACCTGCTTTCTTCAAAGATTCTTGTCTGAATGTATAACCGACTTCTACGTTTTTCAAACGGAGGTATGAAGCATCTTCCAACCAATAAGTCGATGTCAGGTAATTATGTCCTACTCCATTCACACCATAGCGAGGATAAACGATTTTCTGGTTATTGACAAAACGCTCGTAACTCCAACTCTTCAACAAATCACGATTAGCTCCCGTATATTCGTAAAAGCCCCGCATAATACGACGAGAAGGCATATTGGACACGTGAGTCGCCCCCTGAAACAGCAATGAAATATCGAGATTTTTATAAGACCCTCCTAATGAAATTCCATACATGATTTCCGGAAAATTGGAATACCCGATAGGAACTTGGTCATCGTCATTAATTTTGCCGTCACCGTTAATATCCACATAACGAACATCTCCCGGCTGTATCTTATTATTATTGTTAGCCATCACATACTCGGGTCGTCCTGCGGCATTTATCTCTTCCCAAGAGTTGAAAATTCCATCGGCCACATAACCAAAGAATTGCCCGTAACGTAATCCTGTCCGATAGAGATAATCTTCATTACGGATAACTTCGTCTTGTTCCAAAATCTTATTATGGGCATACGTAAAATTAGCTTTTACAAAATAGCTCCAATCACCGATACGATCGCCGACAGAAATTTCTCCGTCCCAACCAGAATTTCTCATGCGACCCATATTATAAGCCGGAAGATTCGATGCCGAAATACCGATGATAGTAGGAACCGTATTACGGTTACAAAGGATATTATCCCGATGCTCCATAAAGTAATCGAACGTTAAACCTATACGATCTCCCCAAAATTTAACATCGGCCCCGACATTCCATTTGATTGCTTTCTCCCATGTCAAATCAGGATTACCGGCCTTACTCTCGTTAGACCCCACATATCCCACATATGACGAACCCACTTCTCCAAAATAATACGAATTACTACCCGTATAGGTATATACCGATGGCAAATATAAAAAGCGGTCCCCACCGATTTTATCGTTACCTACGGTTCCATACGACCCTCTTATTTTCAAGAATGACAAGACTTCATTTCGAGGGAAATAAGGCTCCTCGGTCAAAACCCACCCCAACGAATACGCAGGAAACCACCCGAAACGTTTGCCCGGGGCAAAATTCTCAGTACCGTTATATCCTACGTTTACTTCGGCCAAATAACGGTTGCCGTAATTGTACGTAACCCGACCGACCAATCCTTGATATCCATTAGGAATATTATACTTTAATGTAGGATTATAATATTTCCCTTGATTGTACAAGACCAATCCCGTTACCGTATGCTCCCCGAACTTGCCAGTATATTCCGCTCCGATTTCCGAATAAATGCGTATATTCCTGCTATTTGTTCCTTGATAAGTCAATTTCCCGGGATCGGTAGACGGAACAAAAATCAACTCATCGCCGGCTCTTCGCAAGTCATAGGTTATTCCACGGTCATTATAGGTCTTCGTTTCTGTACTATAACTCTTGTAAGAAAGAGCTCCACGCAAAGAAAGTCCTTTCAATAAATAATCCATTTTATACGTGAACCGTCCCGATAAATTCAAATTATTTTCATACTTCGATTTCCAACCTCTCGTATAAGGACTGGCAGGATTTCGCCCGCTACCGAATACATCGGTTATCGTCACAACCTTGTTGTCAATTACTCCCGGTGCAGCATTAGACGGTGTCGAATTCAACGACTCCATAATTTGTCCTGTACTCCAATTAGGGTTCTGCAAATTTCCCATCTGGTTAGAAATATCTAAACTCAACAACAGATTTTTCGTAACATTTATATCGAAATTCGAACGCATATTATAGCGTCTGAATGCAATTTGATAGCTATACCCCGGGTCATATATACCGGTATCCAACATACCGTTCTGCGTAAACACACCCAATGAAACAAAATATTTCACCCGCTCGGTTCCCCCGCTCACATTAAAGTTTGTCTGAGTCTGAGTCGAGAAATCCTTCAACATATAATCATACCAATTGATATCTGGATAAAACAGAGGATCAGAACCGGTTCGATATGCTTCGATAGCTTCCTCCGAGTAACGTGGAATATACGATAACTGTGAATAATAATCGTAAGCCTGAGCCTCATTATAAGCCCTTGCATATTCATACGAATTCATCGGTTCGGGCAAAAACGGGAAATTCGTGATAGCGACATTTGTCGAAAAACTAATTTTCGGTTTTCCCAACTCACCACGCTTTGTCGTAATCAAAATAACACCATTCGCACCTCTCACACCATATACGGCAGTCGCCGAAGCATCTTTCAAAATAGACAACGACTCCACTTCGTTCGGGTCTATATCGTTCAAGTTATTCACTTCGATACCATCTACCATTATCAAAGGATTCTGTGATTCCGCATCACTGGCGAAAGTACCGACACCGCGTATACGCAACGTAGACATGTCTTGCCCTGGTTCACCGCTTCGTTGCACACTCAACAATCCGGGAATCCTACCGCCGAGTGCATTGCTAATATTAGCTTGCGGCGATTGTAAAAGATCCTTTGTGGTTACCATAGAGATAGAACCGGTAACCGTTTCTTTTTTCTGTGAACTATAACCGACAACAACGATGTCGTCCAACGTATTGGCAACCTCCTCCAAAACAAATTGGAACCGGGTTTGTGAACCGACCTTTACCTGCTGAGGATTATATCCTATATAAGAGGCTTCCAATACATCTCCGGGGGAAACTTCCAGCTTAAATGCCCCGTTTATATCGGCCATAGAACCAATCGTCGTCCCCAATACCCGAACACTGGCGCCAATCAACGGTTCGTTATTGGCATCGAAAACGGTTCCCGTAATCTGTATCTTATTTGACTTTACAGCCTGAGCCTTACTTTTCGGCGACGATTTCTCTACCAGAAATAAACTCACTTGACGTTTATTCTTTATTTCATAAGAAATATTCGTTGTACTGAAAATCTGGTTCAAGACAGTAACAACCGGCGTATTATTGACTGTAACATTCACCCTTTTAGACAATTCGGAGTTCAAATTATCCGTATAGAAAAAAACATAATAATTGGTCGACTTCTCAATTTGAGACAAAACACTTTTAATAGGAACATTTCTCAAATTGAGAGATACATTGGTTTGCTGGCCCCATGCATACGGGAACATACCCAGCAAAAAAAGTAATAGAATCGAACGTTTCAATTTATTACAGAAATGCCCTCTCCCATACATTCCAAATAGATTTTTCCAAGGTAACATAAGTTTTTCTGTATTAGTAGTTAACAAGTTTTATAATTAACTTCTCTTCTTCAATAAAATAGTATTTCCGTTCATTTCATACGACATGGGAACCGTTTTAGAATCGGCCTTTTCCAATGAAATCGTACGGGAAATAGTTTCCAATACGTCTTTCGGATCATCGAACAAAACCAACTTTCCACTGCATTTCAAATCTTTAATATCCTTTTCGCAATCGATATAAAGGTCATAATGTCTGGAAATTTTCGCCAATATCATCGACAACGGCTGGCTGCGGAATTGGAGCAATCCATCTTTCCAACTAATAAAATCATACGTATTCGCCGCAGTAATATCCATAGAGTTGCTCGCCAAAGTCAGCATATGGTCAGGTTGCAAAATTTTCTTTTTCGATTCATCATTCGATTGAACCTCGACCAATCCTTCAACCAAGACAACAGACTGAGCCAACTCATCGTGATAAGCCATCACACTAAATCGAGTACCCAATGCCCTCACACTCATTTCCGAAGTTTTTACAAAAAACGGCCTTTCGGCATCTTTGGCAATCTCGATGTAAATTTCGCCATCGACATATACTTCCCGTTTATTCTTCTCAAAAGTTGTCGGGAAACGAAACGTCGAGCCCGAATTGACCCAAACCTTCGAACCGTCTTCCAATACCAAATGAGAAGCTCTGCGACCCTTAGGCACGATCAATTCATTATATTCGACCTTACTATCGTTTACATCTACTGCATATCGTTCGTCCTGCTGGTTTATTGACGAAATAGTCGCCTCGCCACCTCCATACAACACATCGTCCCCCTCTTCAAGAGGAATCGTCCTTTCCCCAGCAATGACCAATCGGGTATCTTTCTCAAAATTAGATCGGTTCTTCTCTATCGTCGCTACTTGATTATCGGAAGTAAAAGGGGCAAAAAAAGAATAAACACCTACCGAAAGTAAAGCGACGACACATGCCGCTGCAAAAATTTTATAAAAGCCCACATACAAACGATGCCTCCGTATCGATTTCACTTGATCGTTGACATGCTCCAAAAGTTCCAGCTTCTCTTGCTCGGAATAAGTTTCATCATCGAATGTCATAGACAAAAGAAGTTGTTTCGCCGCTTCAATTTCTTGTTTTTTCTCAGGATTCTCTAAAACATAATTATCCCAAAATTCAACATCGTCGTCGGTCAAAAGCAAAACACTTCTTAAAAACGAATCATCTTTAAGAAAATCAAGAATATTATATTCTGCCCTTGTTTTCATCTCTATCGTTTGGATATATTTTTTTTCAAATTTCTTTTATTATACAGACGACAAAATCCATTTTTTGTCCCCTCTTTTTCCAATTTTCTTTACCATAAACAGATTATTATAAAAAGAAAAGCCACTTTCAACTTTCGCATTTTACCAATTGCTCTCGACACGGCTTTTCTTGAAGACTGTATGGTCATGTGCATAAGAGAGGCGATCTCTTCATACTCCAACTCATGAATGAATCGCAGGTATATAATCTCCCGTTGTCTACCGGTAAGAGAACTGAGTAATTTATTCAATTTTCCTTCTATTTCTTTCTTATCCTCCTCGGCTATCAACTCATTCAATATATTCCATTTTATAGTGAATTTATATTGATAATCATCTATACTACAAGTATCTACCGATACTTTCAACATATCTAATAAATTATTCTTCAAAGACCTGAATAAATAATATTTCAAGTTCCTCACTTCGCTAAGGCTCCTCCGATTAAGATATAGTTTAACAAAGACATCTTGAATGGCATCTTTCAATACTTCTTTTTCAAATCCCAAACTTCTGCCATATTGCAAAAGAAGATCGACATACTTATTATAAATAAAAGTGAATGCCGCATCATCTCCATCGACAAATCTTTGAAAAACGACCTCATCCATTGTTTCTGTTATTTTTCGATAAATTTAAAATCTAACACTACAAACCCAATTTCCTCGAAAAAAGGACTGCACCGGATAGTGGTGCAGTCACTCTTCCAAAAAACTATTTATATACAAATACCATCTTCGAGACTTCATATCTCCGGGAGGCATATATCTTCTTTATCAAATAAATTCCTGTGGATTGAGGTTTTTCTAACCGAAGGCCCGACAAGGTAAAATATTGAATTTCTATTACAGGCTCATCAGACTCGATAAAACTCGATTCTACGGAACTCGGAAGCCCGTCATATTCATAAGCGCCCATATCCACTGTTCCATTAACAACCCGCTCTTTTCCGGTTAAATCTTTATCATAATCGCCAATAGCCTCGTTATTTCCCGCATTTATCGCCGGACTCGAAGATTGAAGCATATAAGTTCCATCGACAAACTGAGGTTCGGCATTGAGATTGCCTACACCGCCCTCGGATTCAGGCCATATCGTATATGTAACTTCCGCCGTCGATTCGGGTCCCAGAAAAACGTTAGATCCGGCTGGTGTCGATTCAGACCGAGCGACATTATCGACAACGATACAATTCACAACCTCCGAACTGCCTTTATTTCCAAACCCTATACCACCGCCGCGGCCACTCGTCGCATCGTTTCCTACGACCGTACAATTTATTACATGAGCCACAATCTCTTCCCCAGCCGGTTCGGTTACCATGCTACAATCTATTCCGCCTCCATAATTGGCATTATTGGCCGTCCCGCCAATTTTATTGCCTTCGACCAAACAGTTCACGACATAGCCCGTTTTAATCGAAACACCACCTCCATTATTACCTCCTGTCGATGTATTGTTCGATTCGTCTGCGACACAATGATTATTTCGTATAATGGAATTCAATAAATACCCACCATCTAAACAGACTCCGCCTCCGACACCCGGTTTCTTTCCATCGGCTGCTATGGCTATATTATTCTCAACGATACAATTCTTTACGATTCCGCGAGCATACACGCCTCCGCCCACACCTTTAATGGAGCCATCGGTTTTTGATCCATAATTATCGTGGACGATACAATATTCTATCATTCCATCGGGGTGGTCGATATAAACACCACCGGCACGACCTGCGGCTCCCGCAGTAGAATTATAAGCATCCCCACCCGATATATCGAACCCTACAAAGTAAGACGCCGTCTTAAAATACAATACCCGGCGACCACTGCCTTTCAAAAAAGTCTCAATATTGTCCAACTGATAAGAAACAGGTTTTTCACTCTCTGTACCCTCACAATTTCCATACACCTTCACATCGGCTCTATTACAAGTAAAACTGGCCCCCTCTGGAGCTACGTATGTTCCTTTCTTTACAAAGATTTCGTCTCCCTCCGACAATTTGGTCGACGTCAATATTGCATTCAACGAAGTAGAGGTTTCCCAACTCAATCCGTCACTGTCTTCACTACCGTCTGGGGTAACAAAATATTTTACAGCATATGCGCTTTGAAATGAAAATACTGTAAAAACTAAAAAGCTAAGTAGATTTGTTTTCATGATATAAAGATTTAACGGTGACTGAAAAAGGGGTATTCGGCAAGCAATAGCCTGAGACGATATCGGAATTCCCTACCGAATACACCCAAACAAAACATTGAAATATTTATTTAACCGTGATGAACACCTTCTCGGTAATTATTTGCTTCGTATCGAAGGTCTTCTTAACGATATAAAGTCCTGAAACACTGGGACAAGTAACCTCTACACCCTGTAACGTGTAATATTGAGTACGTACCACTTCTCCCTCTTGAATTTCAATATCATCTATGGCACTACCGTCCGTTACCTCATAAGCACCTAAATCGACCGACACACCGAATATACGGGTATTACCAGCCAAGTCGGTATCATATCCTTCGATAGCAGGATCATCACCGGCATCGATACAAGGGCTACCTTCTGCCAAACGATAATTTCCTCCTGCTACATCGACAAATTTTGGATCGGAAGTAATTGCGCTGGCACTGACCGTTTTTTCAGGTACACAAATGGCTCCGATAGTCACTCTTTCCGGTAATTTACCATCTGTTTGAGGGTTACCGAAACGAATATTGGCATTACCTGTACCATAATCGTCTTCACGACATGTATTGTTCCATGCGATACAGTTGGCAACAGTAGCAGTCATACCGTCGGCATTTGTCGTCTGAAATCCGATACCGCCACCCAATCCTTGAACATGGTTCTTCGCAACGGTACAATTAATCACATAAGCCTCTTTTTCGGTACAACATACGCCTCCACCTACCGATTGATTATTCAGCGACCCATTCACCGAATTCCCGACAACAAGGCTATTAATTAATTTACCCGACTTGATGGCGATACCGCCTCCTTGACTTTGGAAAGAATCCCCATCGTCGGTTGGAGTCGTACTGTTATTACGAATGATACAATTCAATACAATGGCATTATCGGGATTACACCCATTTCCCTCGGTTGCATCCAAGCAAATACCGCCTCCGATACCCGTAGACCAAGTTTTCGACGTATCTTCCCACGGAGCAGTAGTCGCAATGTTGTTTTCAATAATACAATTTTCCAACCTACCATTCAAGACATAAAGGCCTCCGCCAACACCTTTTAGAGCTTTCCCATTGGAACCTAAAATATTTTTAGAGCCATCGACACCTATATTATCATGAATATTGCAATACTTCAAAGTTGCCCCTCCATTATTAATATAGACACCACCGCCACGACCGACTCCTGTGGTCTCCGTCGATGCATCTCCACCAGATATATCCAGTCCATAAATTTCCGATGCCTTTCCGTCCAAATAAAGTACCCGTTTTCCTCCGGGACCCTTCAAAAAAGTTTCGAGCCCTTCGGCTGTCGTATACGTAGGCGGTTCGGTTTCCGTGCCGACACAATTCCCATAAACTTTGGCAGCAGCCCTCAACTTAAAACTACCCGTATACGTCCCCTTAGCGACAAAAACTTCGTCACCGGCAGCGGCCCAACTAAGAGCATCTTCCAAACTGGCGGCACTACTCCACGATGTTCCATCGCCCGAACCGGATTCTGTCACATAAATAACATCGGCATTCATTGTCGAAAAACCTCCGGCCAGCAATAACGCTCCCACTAGTAAAAATTTTTTCTCCATGTCATTTAAATTTAAGATTAGTAAATATTACTATTATTTGAGACGATGGGTATAAAATTTTATACCCATCATTCTCAAACTATTTTCTAAGTTTTTTATTTATTCACCATACTATTTCGAAAGGCTCGAAGTCATTTGACCGAAATAAAGTTTTTTTCAACAACTACTTTCTTGGTATCATACGTCTTCTTGACAATATAGAGTCCCGATACAGACGGGGAAGTCACTTCGATTCCCTGCATCGTGTAATACTGAACACGAACGATTTCACCGCCATTGGTTTCGGAGGTTTCTATGGCACTGCCGTCATTAACTTCATACGGGCCTAAATCAACAGCTGCTCCAAAAATACGGGCATTACCGTCCAAATCGGTATCATACCCTTCGATAGCGGGATCATCGCCGGCATCGATACAGGGGCTACCCTCAGCTAAACGGAAATTACCGTTCGCTGCATCAACAAACATAGGATCGGAGGTAATTGCACTAGCACTTACTGTATTCTCTGGAACACATACCACATTGATGGTTACTCGGTTGGGAAGTTCTCCGTCGGTTTGAGCGTTACCGAAACGAATATTGGCATTACCTATACCATAATCGTCATCTCGACAAGTGTTACCCCAAGCGATACAGTTGGATACGACAGCCCTCATTCCATCTGCATTTTGAGACTGGAATCCGAAACCGCCACCCAATCCTTTTACATGATTGTCATAGGCTGTACAATTAATTATATAAGCCTCCTTTTCGGTAGTACACACACCACCGCCGACATTTTGGTTATTATTCGATCCATTCACCTTATTCCCTACGATAAGACTATTAACCAAATACCCCGACTTAATGGCAATACCACCCCCTTGATGATAATAAGAACTTTCATCATCATCTGGGGTTGTACAATTATTCCGTATTATACAATTAACGACTACTGCATCTCCCGGATCGCCAGAAGATTCCAAGCAAACACCACCGCCAACACCCATTGACCATACAGAATTATCTTCTTTCAGCCACGGATCTGTCGTCGCGATGTTATTCTCAACGATACAGTTTTCCAACCGACCGTTCCACACATAAGCACCACCGCCAACACCTCTCTGTGGAATACGATTTCCCTCCAACAAACGTTTAGCCCCGTCGATAGCTTTATTATCGTGTATGCGACAATACTTGGCCACACCGCCCCCGCTATTGATATAAAGTCCGCCGCCACGAGCTATACCGGTAGTCTCTTCCGAAGCGTCCCCGCCAGATATATCAAAGCCATAAATCGTTGCCCCTCCGTCCAAAAGGACGACACGTTTACCATCGCCTTTCAAAAAAGTTTCAAGACCTTCGGCCGAAGTATATGTAGGCGGTTCGGTTTCAGTCCCCTCACAGTTACCATATACGGTTGCTGCCACTTTCAACGCAAAGCTACCGGTATAAGTACCTTTTGCCACATAAATCTCATCTCCTTTCGCAGCCCATGAAAGAGCATCCGCCAAAGGAGCGGCACTATTCCACGACATACCATCACCCACGCCGTTTTCGGTCACATAAATAACTTCGGCATTCATTGTTGACAAACCTCCGATCAACATCAATACACCCGCAAGTAAAAAAAGCCTTTTCATGTCACTAAAATTTAAGATTAATAATTATGTTGTAAAGACGATATATTCGCAATTTTATACCCACTTCTCCCTATTAAAGTATTACTCATTTGGCAAAAGGACTTACCAAATCATCTTTTAACGTGATTTCCATAGCTTCTTGAAAATGGGTCTTGAAATAATTTATATAATGACAGAAATTGTCAGGATCATACGAAACCTTCAAATTCGTTTCGGAACAGAAACCGGTAACTTCGGGCACGACATAATTACCGGCATATTTAAATTTTCGATTGGCGATAGCTCGATGCAAAGTTTTCAATTGTTTAATCATTCCATCGTTTACATCAACAACATTCGCTTTATCAAACTCAACCACAATTTCGTACGACTTATTACAATCGGCATTCGATATAGGAATCGAAACCATGAACTCTTTACCGCAATATGACCATTCACTGGAATTGGGCAACACCGTATAATTTACCTTCATGCCATTTAAGCTAACCGATCGAGGCATTTCGGCTCCATACAACCGGACGAGATAATCTTTCGAATGGTTCATTCCTCGATAATGACCCTCTCTCGGAGCAATCTTAATCCGTTGAATACGATTTTCCAATTGCGACGTTACCCGTGTTGTAGCATACTCCGCAACATATCTCTGATCATTACCTGCATCTTCATAAATAGAAAACTCACCCGCCGCACCCGGGAAAATACCGATAATTTGTTTCTTCGGATTATCGTCCAAACTATTCACCTCTTTTCCATACATGGGAATTACAGCACCGGCTTTAACATAAATAGGATATTCTTCGATAGAAAATTGTCGGATAAGTTCCTGTCCGCCGTTCAATAACGTGCCCGTATGCCATTCATACCAGTCGTTACCGGCCGGAAGCCAAACCTTCACATCAGATACCCCATTCTCCATCGGAGCCCCGATTGGAGCTACCAAAATATTATCCCCGAACATGTACTGGCGAGAATAAGTATATGCCCGCTCGTCTTCGGGATAATCATAATACATCGGGCGGCACAGCGAAACTCCTGTTTCATAAGTCTCCCTTGCCATCGTATAGATATAAGGGACTAATTGATAACGCAATCTTACAGCGTTATACAATGCGTCGAAATATTCGTCGCGGTATCTCCATATCTCTTTTACCAACGATGGATCCTTATTTGAGTGCGTTCTCAAAATCGGGCTCAAAGCGCCATATTGTACCCAACGGACATACATCTCAGGATCAAATTGATAAACATTATCGTCTTCGATGAACTTATGCCCTCCTATATCGTGACTCCAATATCCATAAAGAACATTCGAAGCCGTATTGGTAAAATAGGGCTGATATTCGAGCGTATTCCACGTAATATAAGCATCTCCCGAAAAACCTATTTGATAACGATGATTTCCCAAGCCTCCCCAACGGTGATAAATCAATGGACGCTTATCGGTATTGCGTTTCATATCTTCAAAGAAAGTATAATTGAGCCACCAAGTGTTATTCAGTTTCTCTATATCCTTATCGAAAACCCATTGCTGCCAATCGAGCCACCAAAAATCCACACCTTGCTGTTCAATAGGATGCAACACGACATCGAACAACGTACTCATAAACTTCTTATTAGAGCCTTGCCACGGAATATTTTCATGAGTAGATATATCGAAATTCATACGTTTCGCAAAATCTTTGTATTGGCTTTCAAAGGGAGCGATACCCGATGCCGGATGCAAATTCAAGGTCGTTTTCAGATGCTTCGACTTGGCCCAGTCAAAAAATTGATCGGGATCGGGAAACAAACGCTTCTCCCATGTATAACCGGTCCAATGTTTACGTTGTCCCCATTTGTCCGGTTTGGCGAATAAACTATCGGTCTCATGCCAATCCATATCGACAACCAACACATCTAACGGAATATTGAATTTCTCGAATTGCGAAACCACATCTCTCATCTCATTGTCGGAATATGCCCAATAACGCGACCACCAATACCCGAATACGAAACGAGGAGGCAGTGGTACTTTTCCGGCAAAAAGAGTAAAATCTTTGAGGGCAGCTTTATAATCCGAACCATAAGCCATAAAATACCAATCTTGTACCGTTCTGTTCTCCCGCTCTTTTACCCACGAAAAATCGCTATTATCGAACAACAAACCGGACGAATCGTCGATAAGAGTCCAACCGTCACGAGACAAAATACCGTCCTCCAACTGTAACTCGTGCCTCGGTTCGTTCCTCTTAATAAAGGTCGTACCGTCCATACGATCCAATGTGCGGGCAGTCCCTTTCAAATTCTGCTTTTGAGTAACACTCAGATTCCACGTAAAGGCTCTTTTTTTGTTCAGATATTTTATCTCTAAATTTTCTTTTGAAAATTTCCCTGTATTCAATTTATATGTCAGTTCCAATTCGTCCGTTCGAATCGTCAATTTACCTCCCCTTATAATTTTCTTAAACTCAGGGACCGGCAAATTCCGATTAATCACAATAAACGAACGCTCATCGGTGAACCTATGCAAAGAATCCCACTCCATACGGATAACACGCGGTGTCAAAACGGTAAATCGCACATCACCTTCCTCGACTACGGCTGCCGGATTAGCAACAGCATCGTTACCTGAACTATAAGCGACTAAGGGAAATAAAATCACGAAAAAGAAAAACAAAACATTTTTTTTCATGGATATCAATTTAAGCTATAACAGTTTTTATGAGTTAAGACGATAAAACCAGAAAAATATACCCAACTTTATATATTCAATTTATCAATATGATTCAACCGAATGACAACTGCCATTTTTAATAATCCCTTTTTTATCTATCTTTGTATTTACAAAATGAATAACCATGAATAAATCATTATTGACACTAAGTTTAATACCCATAGCCTCGGTAATGCATACATACGGTACAAGCCATGTACCCGATAATCGTCCGAATATCATTTTATTTTTGGTAGACGATATGGGGTGGCAAGATACGTCTCTCCCCTTTTGGACCCAAAGAACCATGTATAACGAGCGTTATGAAACGCCTAATATGGGAAAATTGGCTCAGCAGGGTATGATGTTCACTCAGGCCTATGCTTCCAGTATAAGTTCTCCCACCCGATGCAGCTTGATGACCGGGTGTAATGCCTCGCGCCATCGAGTCACGAATTGGACTCTACGGAAAAACACGAAAACCGATGCCGTCAGCAATACTCTGGAAGTTCCCGATTGGAACTACAACGGCATAGCACAAGTTCATGGAACAAACAATACCTTTATCGCTACTTCTTTCGTGCAATTGTTAAAAGACAACGGTTACCACACGATCCACTGCGGGAAAGCCCATTGGGGTGCAATAGATACTCCCGGAGAGAGTCCCTACCATTTCGGATTCGAGACCAACATTGCAGGACATGCGGCCGGTGGCCCGGCAACTTACCTGAGCGAGCGTAATTATGGATACGACGAAGCAGGCAATTCTACATCGCTGTTCTCCGTCCCGGGATTAGAAAAATATTGGGGAACAGGCACATTTATGACAGAAGCTCTCACCCAAGAAGCCTTAAAAGCCCTCGATAAAGCTAAAAAATACAATCAACCGTTTTACCTCTACATGTCGCATTATGCCATTCATGTTCCCATAGACAAAGATGTCCGGTTCTACGACAAATACAAAAAGAAAGGATTGTCGGACAAAGAAGCGGCTTATGCTTCGCTCATCGAAGGAATGGACAAAAGTCTAGGAGATATTATGGATTGGCTGGAAAAGAATGGTGAAGCCGACAATACCATCGTTATATTCATGAGTGACAATGGAGGATATGCGACAGGAAGCGGTTGGAGGGACGAACCTCTGTATACCCAAAATTTCCCGTTAAAATGTGGAAAGGGCTCTGCATACGAAGGAGGAATACGCGAACCTATGATCGTCCGTTGGCCCGGCACGGTACAACCCGGCACACGGTGCAACGACTATTTGATTATAGAAGATTTCTATCCTTCCATTCTCGAAATGGCCGGTATCGACGATTACGATGTCCCACAAGAAATCGATGGTATTAGTTTTGTTCCTCTGCTAAAACAGACCAAAAATCCTTCGCAGGGACGCAGCCTTTATTGGAATTGTCCGAATATATGGGGAGAAAAAGGACCGGGAATAGGACCGTCCTGTACCATTCGAAAAGACAATTGGAAAATGATTTACTTCTACGAAACCGGAGAAAAAGAACTATACGACATACCGAACGATATAGAGGAGAATAACAACGTGGCAGCTTTATATCCTCAAATAATAAACAAGTTATCCAAAGAGCTCGGTAAATTCTTACGACAAACGAACGGACAACGCCCCTCTTTTAAAAAAACAGGGAAACCTTGTCCCTGGCCGGACGAAATTTAAGACATAATTACAGGACTATTAACAAGGGCAATAGATAGATGTCTATTGCCCTTCATGTTTTCTAACGGAAATATTATTCTATCTTGATTTCAAAAGGTGTAGCCGGAAGTCCTACCGAATTATATAAATTGGCATCATCGGGATTATCGCCCCATGCATACCGCACCGACACCGGGTCTATCACATCGGGACATGAAAGAACAACCCGATCTTTCCCTGCCACCTTAGCCTGCACCCATTTATATACTCCATCATTTCCGGCAACGGCGAAACTCATTAAATATCCATACTTATTTTTTACAATCAGCCCATCGGCCACATTGTCGAATTGTACGACAATTTTGTCTTGCACCCGACGAACGGTCTTAGGCATAGGACTTTCACAAACCACATCGGAAAATCCATAATCATTATGAAGGGCATGCAAAGCCAATCTACGTCCTACCTCCTGTTTATTTTTAGGGTGAATGTCTTTTGCTTCTCCTATATCGATAATTACGGCCTGACCGGTATGAGGTAAAGAAAGTGTTTGCGTTTGGGCTTCACGAACTTGCGCCCACAAACTTTCCGAAGGGACTTCAACCGCATCCATATAATTAGCAAGTTGAACCCAATAAAATGGAAAGTCTTTCCCCCATTTTTTCCTCCAATCATTAATCATAGCAGGGAACAGGTGGTAATACTCTTTGGCTCGATTGGTATTATTTTCGCCCTGATACCATATAACTCCTCGCATACTCAATCCCACCAAAGGACTAACCATAGCATTATAGAGCAATGAGGGATAAGCATTAGGCCCATATTCTACAAAATCGAAATCGGAATTTGAAGCCGAAACTTTATATTTCCATTTTCCGGATAAAGGAATAGTCTTATCCCCGACCTTCAAATAAATTTCATTCGCCGGGCCATACAAACCTCCACCGCCTCTATAATCCGATATTTTTAAAGTAATCTCATTCGATTCTTTCAAGACACCGGCAGGAACACTGTATAGGCGTCGCACGTCGTAACCGACGGTCTCTCCTATTTTTTGTCCATTAATCCATGTAATATCATCATCGTCAATCACATGCAAACTCAAAACCGCCTCTTTCCCTACATAATTCTCCGACAATGTAAAACGACAGGTTTGCCACACCACTCCATCGAGAGAGACCAGTTCTTCTTCGGACCATAGTCCGGGAACACTCACTTCTTTCCAATCGTCTTTGAAATACGAAGGCAAATACCACTTTTCAGAAATACCCGGTTCGGCTTTCATCGATTCGACAAATTTAGCTCGATTCTCATCGCTACGGCGAACGTATTCCTCGAATTGCGAAGAACGCATACGATCTTGCAATCGTTTATATTTGGGGAACTTGTCGATAGCATCCATACTCATCCAGCTTTCAATATCGGTTCCACCCCACGAAGTATTGATAAAACCGATAGGAACACCCAATTCCCGGTATAACTCACGGGCGAAGAAATAACCTACTGCCGAAAAATCACCGGCACTCCCCGAATCACATACTCTCCACTCACCCTGCAAATCGGAAAGCGGACGATGCGACATCTCTTGTTTCACATTAAACGAACGCAAAAAAGAATAATTCTCGGCATCTGCAATCTCTTTTTCGGCATTCATCGCAGCATGTAAACGGAACTCCATATTGGATTGCCCGCTACATATCCAAACTTCGCCCAGCAAAACATCGTCGAAAGCGAGGCGTTCTTTTTTCCCTTTCACGATTAACGTATAAGGGCCACCGGCCTCCATAGGACGTAAAGTTGCATTCCATTTACCCGATGCATCGGCACGGACACTCGTCTTCTGCCCATTCAGTTCGACAGTAACTTTTTCTTTCGGGCTCGCACTCCCCCATAAATTGATTGCCTCGTTTCGCTGTAAAACCATGTGGTCGGCAAAGATATGCGGCATGGAAAGTTCGGCCGAAAGCCTTGCAGAAAACGTTCCACATAGGAAAACCAATATCAAAAACGAGAAAGCCTTTTTCATATAAATATCGATTAAAGATTAATGTGTTGCGGTTTCTAATTTAAGTTTATGACTCCCCGCAAAGAAGATGGTATCGCCGTTATACGTCACATTGTCTCCCAACGGGGTAAACGTCGCCGACACACATTCGGGCAAATCGAACTCATAAAGAATATTACCCTCGTCGTCCCGTTTCCACGAAGTCGAAATGCAACCGTAAGGTGTCTCATGTTCGATTTCGAGATAGTCCAAATTTTCGGGGAAATACGGACGTAATGAAACATGCCGGAAAGCCGGGTTCGATTCATCGATTCTCAAACCTCCCAACGTTTTATACAACCATGCCCCAATCTCACCGAACATGATATGATTCAACGAATTATCGATAACGACATCGATTCGCCAATTTTCATGTAAGGTCGTCGCCCCGTTCTTTATCCAATACCCCCAAGAAGGATATGTTTCTTGTGTAGCCACCCGATAGGCTGTTTCGGGATAACCGTTATCAGATAAGGCTCCGAGGAGAGCTTTACTACCCAGCAACCCTACATCGATATGGCACGAATCCTGTACGACTCTGCGGTTCAACTGCTCTGCCACTTTCTCCCTATATCCATCGGGAACAATATTCCAATAAAGAGGCATAGCCAACTCTGTTTGAGTACCCGATGCATAAAGACCTGTCTCTTTGTCCAAATAACGGTCGTTGATCGATTCTTTTATCCTATCGGCAAGCGCTTCGTAATAAACCGCATCATCGACATAACCGAAGAGTTTAGCAGCTTTCGCCATAATAGATACATCGGTATAATAATAAATAGAAGTAGTCAAAGTCACATCGCTTTTACTTCTCACCGGGATCCAATCGCCAAGTCCCCAATCGGTCAAGTTATCTTTGGAGATAGACTCGATATAAGCTACATATTTCTTCGCCGAAGGATACATACGCCGCATAAGAGTTTCATCACCATAAAAACGGTAAATTTCCCACGGGATAATGATAGACGCGCTTGTCCAATCCACACCGTTCGCCCAATCGAATCCCCATACCGAAGTCGGTACGATACAAGGGTAAACGCCGTTTTCACGTTGCTCGTCTATAAAATCGAGTAACCACTTCTCATAAACCGTAATCGCATCGAAATTATACAAAGCCGTCTCTATGGCAATGTGTGCATCGCCCGTCCAACCATTTTTCTCCCGTTGCGGACAATCCGTAGGATAACCGAACAAATTATCCAAATAGGAATTATTGGTGGCCGTCCATATTTTGTTCAACAAATCGGACGAAGAACGAAACCGTCCTATCTCCGGCACATCGCTGTGCATCTTAAATGCTACGATACTATTTTCATCGAGTGCTATCGGTTCGGACGAAGTCACCTCTACATATTGAAAACCCTTATAATTGAACTTAGGAGTAAATCGAGTCTCCCCGTCCCTCAATATGACGATATCCGTTTGAAACGGGTCGCTGTCGTCGGTCGGACGATAATGGTAATCGATATTCGCTAAATTCACCGTACCGTCTTCATTCAGCATCTCCCCATGTTTCAATCGTAAAACAATGCCCGCTTTCCCCTCTACCGAAAGTTCCACCGTTCCCGCCATATTCTCAGGGAAATGATAGACAAAACAAGTATCGTTTATTTTTACAAACCGTGAAGCGTTGTGACGGACGATTTCCTTCACCGGCACAGTTAATTGAGCCTCTATTCGCTGGGTAGGAGCAGATACTTCCTTAGCATTTTTCCATTGTGAAACATCGATTCCCGATGTATTCCAACCCTCGATTTCCTGCCGTGCATCATAGTGTTCCGCCGTATAAATGCTGTTGAATATCACAGGACTGTCGGTCGTTACCCAGCTGCTATCGGTCGATATAGTTTCGATACTTCCGTCGGCATACTCGACTCGTACTTGCATAATAAATGCAGGGCGGTTACGCCACGAGGCTTTATCGAAAAACCAAACTGCCGTGGATTGATGATTATACCACCCGTTTCCCAATTGTACCCCGATGACGTTCTCTCCCTCCGACAAATTGGGCGTTATATCATACATAACCGATAATACCCTTTTGTCGAAATGAGTGTACATAGGATCCAAGAAATGGTCCCCTATGCGTGAACCATTTACAGAAAGTTCATATAAACCGGCAGCGGCGATAACCGCATAAGCATGTTTTACGTTTCTCCTCACTTCGAAATCCTTTCGGAAATAAGGAGACGGGCGATAATCCTTATCATGGCCATCGCTAATCCATCGTGCATCGCCCCATTCTTGGGGAGACATCATACCTGTGGTGAACGACGACAGCGGTGAGCAAACAAAGCGATCCTCTCTTTTCGTTTTATATCCGACTTTCCAATAATATTTAGTCCAAGATTGCAGCGAATCGCCGGCGTAAACGATCCTGCGGATATCACTCGGAAGCTCGCCGCTATCCCAACATTGGCCAGAGCCGTTTATCACTGCCATACTATCGGCAGAGACCCATACCCGACAAGACTCTACCGAATCTGTCTCTACGACCGGGATTTTCCACGACAATCTCGGCGAAGACATATCGATTCCCAACGGTTCCGACAAATACTCACACATTAAGGAATACGGAACCTCGGGACTTGTACTGCAAGCCGCCAATATACAACCGGATAATATGCTCAATCCGTAACTAAATACCCTGTTCATCATCGCTTATATCTATATAATTAGATTTTATTTTGTTCGGCAATCTCACGGCGATTCTCCAAATCGGAAGAAATCTCGGACAATCGTTTTTCGCTCAAAGGATACCTCGAAATAAAAAGTGCCGATATTCCGGTCGCTATGGCCGGGAATATACTCATCATCAAACAAATCCCGGTCAATGCCGATTCTGATTGTATCGTATTGGCCTCGAACCCGAAATAGAACAACAGCCAACCAGTCAAAGAGCCACCCAATGTCCACCCCAATTTCTGAGACATCGACGACGATGAAAAGATAAGGCCCGTAGCCCGACGCCCGGTCTTCCATTCCGAATAGTCCGATATATCGGCATACATCGACCACAGCAACGGAGAAACAATACCGGCACAAATACTAATGATGATTTGCAACGCCAATATTCCATAAATGCTGTCTTTGGGTAAGAAATAGAATAGGATACTGAATATGGTAGCCCCTACCGTCGCCGTCAAAAAAGTATATTTTTTACCCATCAACCGTGTAAACGTAGGAACCAACATAATACCCAATATGTTAGCAGCTTGTCCCAAAACAAGATAAATGGTGATGAGCGTAACCGAAGCACTCATAAAGGTGAAAGAGAACGTGTCGGAGGCCTCTACATAATATTTGAAATAATAGACTGCCGAGCCGTCTCGTAAAGAATTAAACCCGATAACCATGATACCGGCCACCAAAAGAATCCACCACGGTTTGTTCGTAGCCAAATCTTTCACATCGTCTTTCAAAGATGTTTTCTCTTCTTTGATAGGCTTTACCCGTTCTTTTGTCCACGAAAAAGTAAGGAAAAACATAATAGCCGCCAATATGGCAAAAACGACGGCAGCCATTTGCCAACCGAATGCCTGTGACGGAACGCCGTCGACTATTTTCATTTTGCTGAATATATCGACCAACGGCTCTATCAGGAACAACACCAAAATACTCCCCCCGAATGCAAAAGTCATTCGGTATGAAGACAATGATGTACGAGTCTGCGGGTCGGGCGACATTACCCCTAACAACGAAGCGTATGGCACATTGACAAACGAATACACCATCATCATGAGCGTATAAGTGACATAAGCATATACGATTTTCGATATTTCGGACTCTCCACCCCATGACGAAAAAGTCAATATGCCGCATAACCCGAAAGGTATGGCTCCCCATAACAAATAAGGGCGGAATTTTCCGAAACGAGAGTGCGTACGATCACCTAAAATCCCGATAAAAGGATCGAGGAATGTATCCCAAATACGGGTAATCAAGAACATGGTTCCCACTACCGCTGCCGAGATTCCCACCACGTCGGTATAGAAAAATAACAAATACATGGTGAAGAGCTTCCAAAACATGGAAGAGGCGGCATCACCCAGACCATACCCTATTTTTTCCCTTAATTTTACGTGTTCCATGATATCTTATTTCAATATTTTTTTATTATGATCGACCATAGCGATAATAGTCCGTACCGATTCTATCGAACGCAATCCGTCGGCAGGCGTATGCAAGCAATAATCCACCAAACGGTCTACTGTCGATTCGGCAACGTGCATACGCGTATCGGACGAAGCATAGTATATGTACACTTTCCCGTCTTCATCGGCAATCCAACCATTGGAAAACAAAACATTCGAAACATCTCCTATGCGTTCTTCATCGACCGGGGCCATGAAATATCCGGCAGGCTCTGCAATCATTTTGGTCGGATCCTCCAAAGAAGTCATGTAAAGATAGAGCACATAGCGCAATCCGGCAGCACAACAACGAACCCCATGAGCAAGATGCAACCACCCTTTTTCAGTCTTAATCGGGTGAGGACCCTCTCCATTTTTCACTTCTTTAATCGTATGATATTCCCGTTTATTGATAATTACTTCGTCGTGTACCTCTGCATGGCAAATATCATCGACCAAAGCCCAGCCTATGCCTCCACCATTTCCCGTATCGATGAAACCGTCTTGCGGACGGGTATAAAGAGCATATTTCCCATTCACGAACTCGGGATGCAAAACGACATTACGCTGCTGGCTGCGAGTCTTTAAATCGGGAAGACGCTCCCACGTTTTCAAATCTTTTGTCCGGGCAATTCCGGCCGAAGCAACTGCTGCCGACAAATCTCCCGGACGTGCATTGGGATCTTTGCGTTCGGCACAAAAGATACCGTAAATCCAGCCATCTTCATGTGCAGTAAGACGCATGTCATACATATTGGTATCGGGAATATCTGTTTCGGGCATCAAAATAGGATAGTCCCAAAAACGAAATCCGTCCACCGGGCTATCACTCTCGGCCACTGCAAAGAAAGACTTACGATCATCGCCTTCCACTCGCACCACCAAGTAATACTTTCCGTTCAATTTAATAGCACCCGAATTCATCGTCGCATTGATACCGATACGCTCCTCCATATAGGGATTGGTTTTCTCGTCGAAGTCATATCTCCAAATCAAAGGAGCATGTTCGGCAGTCAACACAGGATACTTATATCGAACGTAAACCCCGTTATTTTTATTGCATTTCTCGTTTTTTCTTGAAATAAGAGCCTCATACTCTTTTCTCAATCTCTCTAACTCTTGTACCATAACCATATAATATCTTAATAAATAATCTTATAATCAACGGGCTATCAAAACCCAGTCATTTCCTCGTCCTTGTGTTGGCGATACGACTTCAAAAGCCTCACTTGTCTCGATATTTTTATAAAATATTAGTTCCCCGTTACGCGGATTAAACCACTCCAACCGAACGTTTTTTCGTTGAGTCCAACCGGACAGATTTACCGTTATGCTGTGACCATAAGGCATATAAAATAAAACATAATCTTTTCCACCGTATGCCACAGCATAATCGTCATCGGTCTGTTCCGGTCGCTCTATCAAATGTTGCAATGGTCTTCCTCGGAAAAAATCGATAGCCTCACACAATTTTCTGAAATGTATCATATCGCAAGCCCCGGCTAAATCCAGACTTTCTTTCCAAGTTGTTTGCGCATCTATCATCGGAGAATACTTATCGGAATACATCTGCCACACTTCATTACAACCGTAAGTATATCCGCAAGCTCCGCTAAACATACTTTGATACAATGTCATACGGACATCGAAATCATCGAATCTACCATTCTCCGATTTAAAATCGATAGGTATATTCTCATACCGAGGCTCCCCATCTAAAACCGGTTTGATCGGCTGTTTCTGTAAATCGTTCAGTAGCAATCGCCTATATATGGCATAATCGCGTTGAGCATGTCCGCTTTGGAACATATTGAAATCGAGCCAAGTCTCATCATGGAACCAAAAAGAAGAAGAATGTTCTCCTTGCGGGTGGTAAGTCATTAAATGCCGTTTATCACACTCCTTAATGCCCTCGGCCATCGCTTTCCAAACGGTAAAGTTCTTACCCTCTCCGCTACGGTCTCCGCCGATAATCCATATAATATTGGGAGTGTCGGCATATCGACGTCCGAGCCATCGGCCGTACTCACGAGCATTCGCCTCGTCGAATATCTCTGGTCCCGCACCCCATTGTTTATCCACTTTATCACCCCACGTAGGAAGTAATCCCACATAAAGCCCTTTCTCCCCGGCTATTTCTAAAACACGATCTACCCACTTGAAATAATCAGGATCGGGAGTAGACGGAGAACCGTTTATCAATGGCCTGTTAATCCCGTCCGAACCATCGAGCTCGGACAATATAACCGTTTGAATCACCGTAAACCCTTTGGCTCGACGATTTTCCATATACAGTTCCACCTCTGGTTCGTTCAATCGATAAATCAACTCCCAAGCCGTATCTCCCAAATAGAGAAACGGAGTTCCATCGGTATGTTGCAAAAAACGCCCGTTGGGAGACACACACAAGTCTCCGTGAGAAAAATCGACCGATTTACCCGACCAACTATCCGCTCGTACTTCGACAAGAGCCGGGACAATCCATGCAAGAAACAATATGAATACATGCCGGGGCATATTGATCTTATTTTTGCGTTGTCAAATATTTACCCACTACTTCCATCTGCGGACGGTCTTTCCCGTCTACCGGAGTAATCGCCATAAATTCGTCTTTCGGCCACCACGGTCCGGCAGCCCAATAACAACCGTTTATATCGTTTTCCTGCAAGTAAGACAGAAATTTATCCAATACAAGGTTCCAACGCGAATCACTATCAGGAATACCATACTCACCGACCATGCCTTCGAATTTATTGGCTTTCAGCCATTCCACAAAGGGACGCACACGGTCTATACCCTTTTCAAGATAGCAAGAATCTTCATCATATCCACGTTTGTAAGTACCGGAAGCATCTGCATCGAAATAGACATGCGCCTCGAATGCCAACTTATCGGCAGGATCTTTCAAATATTTCAACGTATCGCTAAGTTCAACCCAACGTTCAGCCGAACTCCAATGATTGCCCCCCACCATAATACGAGTATCCATATCGACCGTACGAATGGAGTCTATACACAATTGCGCCATCTCGAACCAAGTCGTGCAAGAATCCAAATCATGAGGTTCGTTCATCAACCCATAAGCATAAATATTGTCAAATGATTTAAATTCCGTAGCCAGCGATTTCCAGAACGAAGCCAAATGTTCCGGTGTCAACCCGTTTGTCCCGATAATCGTATGCTCTCCATTCATATAACGACGACAATAGTTATGCAAGTCCAACATGACAACCATGTCTCGCTCTGCTGCCGCAGCAACAAATTCTTTCATTTTGTCGAGATCATGACGATTCAGTTCTCCGTTCAATTCATATTGTAAACGTTCCCATTTAAATGGGAAACGCACTAATTTCAATCCCTTCTCATTCCAATAATCCAAATCGGAAGCCTGAGGATAGGTATAATCGGTATTATATACACCTGGGAAATTGGAACCGAAGTCGGCACAAGCCATATTTACACCATAAGGTTTACCTTCCGTTTTAGCTACCTTATTGCTACAACTGCACAATAACAAACCTAACGCAACTACAAAAACTACTCTTTTCATACAATATCTGTTTTCCTAATTTATATTCCAACCTTTCACGCAAACCGGATAATCGACATTCACCTCGATAATTTGCGACTCTCCCGGATTGAGCCACAAATAATTTTTCGATGCGATAAATTCATGTGCATATCCGGGGGATTCCACATAGACACCTATGGCCGGCAGTTTCCCGACATTCGTCACCGTTATCTGTCGTCCATCTCTCTTCATGGTAATCTCTGTACGAGGCATCGACATAATTACCCCTCGACGAACTTCATAATTGGTAAAATAATAATTACGAGATAATCGTTTACCCTCCGAACAAACATCGACAACAAAAAACAACATGGTCGATTTCGTCTGTGCTCGATTCAAATTGAGATTACCCAATTTTTTTACGGTTTCCAATTCGCCATGCCCATCGAACTCCCGACATACGACAGTATCCAATCGATCATTATAAACTGTCACCGATACCGTGTAATCTTTACCGTTCAACTGACGGCAGTCGTCGAGTAAATACAACGGCAACGATACTTCTTGGCTCGACAAATTCGTCCGGTCGAAAAGCAAAACTCCCGTCAATGGTGCAAAAGATTTCTGCACGAAATAATGTACCGGTTTAATCGCTCCGTAGTAATCGACACTCGACCAAGAGACACCCGGATAATTATCGTTCATCTTGTAATAAAGAGCTCCGGTTGTTTCGGGCCACAAAGTACGAGCCCGTTCCAACGTATGCCTTACTCCGACAACTTGTGCGAGCTGAGACCCCGTAATAAATTCGGCCAATGTGGTATCGGGCATGAAGTATCCCGAATATTGCGAGAGCTTGCCGAACTCTCCCATTGTCCCGAAAATAGGAGTATGATGGCGGAAATGATCGCCCGGACGAGACGGCCATCTATCTTTCTCTTCGGCCAAATAACGTCTTACACTCTCTATATGCGGTAGAGAAGCAATTCCGAACTCTCCCCAAAACGGAGAAGTCATATTTAAATTATGATTCAAATGAGCATCGTCCCACCAGCAATTGTAATTATGATCGCTGCCGCCCCATGCCTCTCCTCGGTGAAACGGGCGGGAACCGTCGAGCTCCAAGCTCAAACGCCCCATCATATCGATAGCCGGCCCGAAAGGTTTATCTGATTCGTTACCGGCGCCCCACATAACCAAAGAAGGGTGGTTTCGGATACGTTTCATATTCCTCACTACCGTCTCCTGTAACATATCGAACGGTTGCGTATTATGGCTGTTCCACGCCGTAGGCCACTCTTGTATCACCATAATGCCATACTTATCGCACAATTCATAAAAATCATCGGTTTCGGGCAATCCTCCACCCCACGCTCTCATCATCTGAATATGCTGACTTTTAGCGATACTTAACAAGCGGTCATATTTTTCTCGCGAAAAATCCATCAAAGCATCCATCGTACACCAACCGGTTCCCTTCACAAACATAGGTTTACCATTAATGACGAAAGTCCAATTATAACGGTCTTCTCGCTCGCCTCCCGGAAACGGAGCCATGTCGATCGTACGAATACCGAACGATGTCTTTTCCACATCAGGGCGAGCTCCGTTACGAGGAATAAATGCGACTGTCATATCGTAAAGGGACTGTTCTCCCATATCATTAGGCCACCAAAGGCGGGGAGCATCTATTTTGAAATCGAATGAAAACTGTTCGGTTTTCTTCGACGAATTAATTTCATGTTCAAAGAATTGAGGAGCACCTTCAAAATTTTTAGGCACGACCCTAATTTGTAATTTACCTTTTAGCGGTGCATTTATTTTTTTGAGAGTCACTGCCAACCGCATATCGCCCTGCAAAGAACGGGTCGATACAAAAGGCGCCTCTATTTCCACCGGAGCCTGTGATTCCAGTTTTACCGAACGCCAAATTCCCAATGACGGAATTTGAGCATAGTGCCAACCATAAACACAATTAAACACCACGGTATACTTCCAACTTTCATTAGCGTTAGGAGGCCAATTCCCTAAAAACATCTGAGGAATCGGATCGAGTTTCACCACAAGCGTGTTCTCCTTTTTCAAATATTTCTTCACAGCGAAATCGGGACCTCCGAACATTCCCTCGTGAGAACCCAGTTTTTTCCCATTCAGCCAAACGGTACAACGATTCGCTACACCACCGAATGAAAGAATAGGATTTTCGGGCAGTTCATTCAATGTAAATTTTTTACTAAACCACCATGTCTTGTAACTCTGTTGCTCGGCAATCGAGTCATTTTGCCCGATATAAGGATCGGGAATAATACGATTCATCAACAATGCAGTATGTACACTTCCCGGTACAACAGCCTCCACGGCATCGGTCCAAACGTCTTTAAGACGTAATTTTTCATCGCCGCCTTCGGCCATGAGCCATGTTCCGTCGAGAGAAAAATACTCTCGATTTCGAACTGTATCGACCAACGAAACCGGAATCATCGAGATTCCCGGCAACTCCGAGAGAATGTATTTCGCAGCAAAACTTTCCCTATCTATTTCGTCTAAGGATTTCCCGGCTTGAACGGGAAATCCTGACAAAATAGACATTAAAACAAGAAAACTACCTGTGATGAATCTTTTCATATCTCTGATTAATATACTTGTACCGTAGTTTTATATTTCAACAACGTTTCCAACTGAGGACGATCTACCGTATAATTATCGGTAGGTTGTACAGCCAATTTATAATCGCCCCAACGAGGGCCGGCCGACCAATAAGTGCCATTCACACCGTTTTCCTGCAAATACTTCAAAGCGGAATCGAGAATATCCAGCCAACGACCGTCGTCATCGGGCACACCATACTCCCCTACAAAACCACGTTTGCCGTTTTCTTTCAACCATTCGACAAAAGGCCGCAGACGAGCCACACCGGTTTGAATAGTCGCACCGTCTTCATCGTACGATCTGGAATAATTTCCCGAAGCATCCCAATCGAAATAAACGTGAGCTTGGAAAATCATGTTGTCACAGGGATCAACCAAGTTTTTCAATCCGTCACTCACCTCTTTCCAACGGCTGGCCGAGCTATACTCATTACCGCTGATGACCAACATAGTCTCGGTATCGACCTCACGAATGGCATTGATACAAGCCTGTGCAATGGTCTCCCACGGCGTTGTGCGCAACATGCCATAAGGTTCATTCATGATGTCGTACCCCCAGATACATTTGTAATCTTTGAACTCCGCAGCCAATTTTTTCCACACATCACAGAAGTTCTCAACCGTACATTGAGCATTGCCGATAACAACGAACTGGTTATCGTCAGAGTTCACACCATTGGAATAGACGCAATAACGACCGAAGTTGTGCATATCGAGCAAGACTTTCATGTTCAAGTCCTCGGCTGCTTGCACGAATTCTTTCATCTTGGCCAATTCCGTAGTGATAAGCGGGCCATTCATTTCGCTTTGGATACGCTCCCAACGAAACGGGAAACGAATCATACGCAGTCCCTTCTCCTTGAAATACTCCAAGTCTTTTTTGGTGGGATAGCCATAGTGCGTGCCGTCAACACCGGGATATACATTACCAAACTCGGCTCCCGACATATTCACACCGAAGTATTCGGTATGTTCGGTTCCACCACCATTACCGCCGTCTCCCCCGAGGCCATCTTCATTGCCGCAAGAAGTCATCAATGCAGCGGCAAAAACAAATGTCAAAATTTTTTTAATCTTCATAGAAATAAATAGTGTATAGTTTAATTAAAGCGATAAGCCGGGGCAGGACGTTGTCCTACCCGACTTATCACAGTTATTCTCAGCCTATTTTTTTAGAAAAGCGGAAGTTGCACATGCTCAGGTCGAAATCCATGGCATCGGTCGGCGTGAATACAATTTTCCACTCCGTGTTATCCGGTGCCGGGCTACAGCCATCGGGAAGAATCGTATTTTCACTTACCTCGTCCAAGCCTATGCGCATAGTACGCCACCCGCCATAGGTATTGACAGGAATTCCACTCGCACCAGGCATCCACATGAAATTACCCAAAGCTATCCGCGTGGTCGAGTTCAATGGATAGGAAGCATTCGTGCAAACCTCGAAGCATAGGTTATACGCAGCAGGATCGGCAGCCACATCGGCCGGCACTTGAATGTAGCCTGCCCACAACACCATCCAACCCCAAGCGCCCACATTCCCGTGGAAACGCAAGTATTTCATACCCTCATTCAACGGTTCGGGGTAACCATCTCCCTCTGTACCATCACACAAAAAGTTGAGAGTATTATCGGGGAATTGGCTGGAATGAGTAAATCCACCAGAACCCGGCCAATCGTTGAAATCGAAGATTTGATGTCCAGTATTCATATACGGGATAGCCACCGGCTCAGCCATCTCACCGCCCTGAATGGTCAGGTCGGTATTGGGCTGGGCGTTGGCGGGGATTTGCAGCGTAATATCCGAGCGGGTAGCGTCGATTACGGTACAAATCGCATTGCCTATGCGCACATCGGCCTGTTCGACGGTAATACCGTAAAGGTCGAAGTTATCGCCCGAAATCACCGTCGTATCGCCGGGATTGGTAAACTCATTTTGCAAACCGTCGATTTTCAACTCAGGTATCGATACCGTGAAAGGTCTCGATACCGAACCGTTCTTGGTCGTGATGTAAAGCATATCGGTCACCTCGCCCGGCAACTGACGGGGAACCGGAGCCAACAACATGTCGTAACGAGCATAAATCTCTTTGGGGTCGACCTCCACATCATTGAATTTGACCGACACTACATTACCGAGATTTTTACCTTCGATGCGCACCATGTCCTCAAAGTCGGCGCCATCGATTTCAAACTCTTTATCGTTGGCCAGCACGATTTTCGTAATCTCAGGAGCTCCGTTGGAAGGAATATCGTCTTTTGCTTTGAGATCTTCCACTTCCACAACGTCCTGACAGGCGGAAAAGGCAAACAGCACTGCCGCCCACGCAGCCATATATTTTATATTTTTCATTTTTATCAATTTTTCGGTTATACACTAATTAACTCCAACCGGGATTATTGCTCGAAATAGCTTGGTTCGTGAGAACTTCGAGCGTAGGAATGGGGAAAAGCAGATGTTTCTCGGAACGGCTCTTCACGTTTCCGCACACGTCAGTTCCACCCAGTGCATTCATCGCTTGCAAATAAATACCCCAGCGAATCAAGTCCCAACGGCGATCGCCTTCCATGGCAAACTCCATGGAACGCTCTTCCAAGATAGCCGAGCGCAAAGCCGATTTGGTCGAATAATTTTTGAGTTCGCGCGGCGTAGCATTACTTCTCTTACGCACGTCGTTGAGCAAACCGATAGCCTCGTCATTCGGGCCTTTCAACTCGTTCGAAGCCTCTGCCATAATCAGAATAACATCGGCATAACGCAAGAACGGATAGTTGGCATCGGTACGTTGCAGGGTTTGATCGGTCACTTGCTGACTGTATTTTGTCGTGAAGGCGAAGAACTGCTCCGAACCGCCCTCGTCGCAACGCCACCCGGCAGTCACCTCAGGATTGTCGAATGGAGATTCGAGATTTGTTACCATCTCTTGCCATTTACCGAAGTTGGGGAAGTAGGAACCGCCGCCCCAGCTGGTATCGGAGCCTTCGCGAATCCAGCAGTGCAGCACACCTTTGTCTACCCGGTAGTCGTCTTCTTCGAAGAGGAGGTACCAATGTTTGCTGTTACCCACTGTGAGGCTGTTTTCAATGTGCCCTTTTTCGTTTGTCATACCGCAATAGTGGTAGGTAAAGAGGGTTCCGTACAACTCGTCGCCCGACTTGGATTGCAGGCTGAATAGATGCTCGCTGCACGTTTTACCGCTGGGTGACCAAATCAGGTCATAGGATTCCAAGTTGTGCGTACCGTAAACGCCGCCTTTCACATCCTTGGCCACATCGTAGGCTAGTTGATAATACTCTTGCGAATTGAACGACTCGTAACCGGCCACTTGGTCTTTGGCGAAATCCATAGGAACCGGCTCGGTATACACTTTCGTGTTGGTCCCGTTGATGTTCTGCATCACAAATTGCGGACCGGTTTTCACCGTTACGATTTCACCCTTAGGCATGGCAGCCGAAGCAATCGTAGCATATACCTTTGCCAACAGACCGGCAGCCGAAGCAGCACACACGCGACCGGCTTGGAAATTGGTGTCAGTGTTTTTATAAAGCATGTCTTTGGCATCGTCCAACAGCGGAATGATAGTTTGCGTATAGACATCTTTAATAGGTATACGAGGGCTATTCGTGTATTGTTGCGACTGGTTCACACTCACCGAATAAACGGGTATATCGCCATAGGCGCGCACCAGCATGAAATAGGCCCAAGCTTTCAAAAAATAGCACTCGCCCAGCACATTATCTCGGTGTCTGGCAGTGAGGTTCTTCATCTCATTGATTTGCTCGATGGCTTCGTTGGCCCGATTGATCACCGAGTACATACCCGTCCATACTACGTCACAATGGTTGTTCGAACCCTGAAAGTTACCGTTACCGAACTGGTCGAACTGCCAAGTAGCACCCGACACATTGTCGCAATCGTAGTCGAAAGGACGGGGCATATTCCCGTAACGGAACATGGAGGAGTGCAACGTTTCGTACACACCTGTCGTCCACATATCGGCTCCGTCGTCGGAATCGGGCACATCGTCGGGAGAGATAAAGTCGTAGGGTTTTTCTTCGAGCATATCTTCGCACGAAGTGAAGACCGGCGCTGTCGCCATCGCCAACCCCAACATGGTCACATATATCGATAATCTTTTCTTTTTCATTGTCTTGCAAATTATAACGTTACTTTTACACCTAAACTGAATGTCCGGCTTGCAGGATAAGAATAGATATCCACACCACGGCGGGAAGCATCCTGGCCAAACGTATTCACATCTGGATCATACCAACTGTAACCGGTAATCGTAAACACATTGTTCACCGTACCGAATACTGTCAAATTCTCTATTCCTTTGCAAGGAGAACCGAAGTTATAAGCCAAGTTGATGGTTTTAAGTTTCAAATAAGAGCCATCTTCGACGTGACGATCCGAAATTCTCCATTCACGAGTCTGAGCCATCGTGGCACGAGGCCATTTAGCATTCTCAGTGTTATCAGGCGTCCAACGACTTTCATACGCAAACTTGGGAATGTTGCTCACACTCTGCATGGAAATGTTGGTAAGGTTGGCATTGAAGATGTCGTTGCCATAAGTTCCCTGGAAGAACAAGCTCAGAGTCAAGTTTTTCCAACGGAAATTACCCGTAAGACCATACGTAAAATCGGGGTTAGTATCACCGATAATAGCACGATCCTCGGTCGTAAGTTTACCGTCACCGTTTACATCGAGATATTTGATTTCACCCACCATACGTTGAGCCTCTACGTCAGAGACGTTAGCATAGAGAGGATCGGCGCGCACCTCGGCAAGATTATCATAAAAGCCATCTTCTACATAACCCAATATTGCACCGATGGGCAATCCGTTACGTTGAATAAACACCTCTTTGGCACTATACCACAGGTTATTGGCATATTGGTCGGCGGTGAGACCACCAATGCGGTTACGGTTGAACGCTATGTTGGCGTCGAAATCCAATCCCCAGTCTTTGGTATCTATGGCATAGAATTGACCGGTAAGTTCGATACCTTCGTTCGTCACATGGCCGAAATTGGTCCACATATTGGAAAAACCAGTCGAGGAGGGAATCGACACGTATTGCAACAAATCTCTGGTCTTCTTATAGTAGTAGTTCACCGAGAGGGCGATACGGTTTTTCAAGAAACCGAAGTCCAAACCTACGTTATATTGGTCGGTAGTCTCCCATTTCAAATCTTTATTCAACGGGCCTTTACTAGTATCTCCGGCGAAACCGCTGTCGGTAATACCTCCGAAAGGATAGTTTGCCGAACCCAACGAAACCATCGTCTGATAGCTATTGATACCCTGGTTACCGGTCTGCCCGTAACTGGCACGTAATTTCAAGTTGCTGAATATGTTCAAGTTTTTAATAAAATCTTCTTCCGAAAGCACCCAAGCGACAGCACCCGAAGCAAAGTTGGCAAATTTGTTTCCGGGAGCGAAGCGGCTCGAACCGTCCCGACGATACGAAGCAGTAAAGATGTAACGATCTTTCAACACATAGTTGGCACGACCCAGCAATGAAACCAATGTAGCCTCGCCACGATTACTGGTGGGAGCGTCGATGGTCAACGCTTGCGAAAGGTTGTAGTCTTCGGTAATGTCGGTAGGGAAATTCGAGGCGTTGATAGCCTTGCCACCCCAGTTGGTATTTTCATAAGTGAAACCGGCTACTACATTCAAGTGATGAATATCGGCAAAAGTTTTGTCGAAGGTCAACACAGACTCGGCCGTTATGTTTTGGTAGAAGTTATCACTCTTACCGGCACGACCGTTGTAGTTTTTACCTTCACCTGTTTCACGGGGATAGTAGGTAGAACGCTCGTTGTCGGTATAACTCATACCGAAGTTCTGACGGAAGCGCAACCAATCGGTAAATTTAATCTCCAAGAAAGCCGAGGTAAAGACATTGATCGATTTCAATTCGTCCTTAGCCGTATTTACATAGGTACGGGGGTTGGCCGACAGCCAGAAGTATTCATCGTCTTGTGTATGGTCGCCCACATAAATCGTGGGAGGATACAACATGGCCGAACGAATGATACTGTAATCATAGGAATTAGATTTGGCAAAACGGGTATTCGACTTGGTAAAGTTGATATTCAAGCCGGTATTTAACCACGATTTTACTTGACTACCCACGTTGGCGCGCACAGCTAAACGGTCGTAACCCGAGTTGCGTATAATACCGGTTTGGTCGGTATAGTTACCCGAGAAAGCATAGTGCGATTTGTCGTTACCACCCGATACGCTGATGTTGTACTCTTGGGTAAAGGCGTCTTGCAAGATTTCGTCCAACCAGTTAGTACCTTCGACCCACTCACGGTTTCCATACTCGTCCTCGTGCCAACCCGGATTCAAGAAATCTTCGGGTGCAGGCTCATACGTACCCGACTCAGGTATAATGTTGTTCTGCGGGTCACGACGATAGTTCCAGTCGCCTCGGTAAGGCAGGTAAGCATACGGAGTGTTGTCGTACAAAGCGTTGTTGATCGTAGCTTCGTTCACGAAGTTGGCATACTCATAAGCATTGAGGCTCTCCACGATTTTCGAGATCTTCGAAAGACCGAAGTTAGCCGAGAATTCAACTTTGGCAGCTCCCGATTTACCTTTTTTCGTTGTAATCAAGACAACACCGTTGGCTCCACGAGAACCGTAGATAGCCGTTGCCGAAGCATCTTTAAGAACATCGATCGACTCGATATCGTTGGGGTTAATCAACGACAACGGATTGGAAGTGGTGTTGTTGTTTTCGTTTGCGCCGCTCGTCGGTGCGCTACCCGCATCGAAAGGAATACCATCTACGATATACAATGGTTGTGAACTGGTCGAAAACGAGTTTGCACCACGAATGGTAATGCTCATACCCGAACCGGGAGCACCATCGTTAGAATTAACTTGCACACCAGCCAATTTTCCTTGTAGGGCTTGGCTGAAACTTGTCGGATTACCGATCATTAAATCCTCGCTTTTGATAGAAGCGACGGCTCCCGACAAATCCTTCTTACGCATCGTACCATAACCAATGACAACAACCTCATCGAGCGATTTTGAATCCTCGCTCAACTGCACGTCGATCTGTGTTTTATTGCCCACGGTTACGTCTTCCTTTGTATATCCGATAAATGAAAAACGTAACACCGATTTAGGACCTTTCACCACAATCGAATATTGTCCGTCTACATTGGTAATTGTTCCGTTACCTTTCGAATTCAACTCGGTAACATTAGCGCCGGGAATAGGTAAGCCCGAATCATCGGCTACTACTCCCTTCACCACTATGTCCGCCATAGCGGTCGTTGCCCAAAACACAGCCACTACAAACGACATAGCTCTGAGCATTTTACCCACCATTTGAGAACGTGGGAAAGAAAACAGGTTTCTTTTCATTTGTAATAAATTTAAAATTAACAATCTTATTTTGATATTATTTCTTCTCTTTCTTTGTGCGATATACAGCCTCGTTATATTGCCGTATAAACTTGCGACTTTGGCGACCGGCCGGCTTAATGAGAGATTCGTCCCAACCACCGTTTTTGTCGGCTCTCGGTAACAACATCGAACAAGTCTCGTTTTTGTCCGAAATTGACCAATTCACCCAACTGATTTTATGAGCTTCCATCCACTCTACCCAGCGAGTCCACTCTTCAATGTCCAATGGACCGTCACCTGTACATTCCATACCGGCACATTCCGATACGAAAATAGGGATCCCCTGCTCCCAAGCAGCAGTAGCTCTATCTCTCAATTCCTGTTTATGGGTAGCCGCATAAAAATGGAGCGTATACATTATATTATTGAAACCCTGCAAAGGGTCGGCTGCAACCAAATGTAAATCTTGATCCCAATGCGGACTTCCTACCAATATTATATTATCGGGGTCATATTTCCTTATTTGGGTGATAATGTCGGTAGCATACTCTTTCACACTCTCCCAAGTATCTTCCATAGGTTCGTTATAAATCTCATAAATCACATGAGGATACTTTCCGTACTTCTGAGCCATCATCGAAAAGAAAGCCTTTGCCTCTTCCTTCTGAGGATAATAAGTATGCCAATCTATGATTACATACACATTATTTTTAATCGCAGCCTTTACAACCGCATTTATACAATTAAGAGCGTGTTCGGGGTTCTCTATATAATTATCTTCTATGCAAGTTCCCATCGCAGCACGCAATACAGTGCATTTCCAATCTTCTTTCAGCCACTTTACCGACTTTTTATTATAAAATCGAGGCCACAAATTGTGCCAACCATAACTAACGCCACGCAATACGACAGGCTCTCCCTGCTCACTGCAAAGTTGATTTCCATTTACTTGAAGCTGACCGTATAATTTTACCGGATCAGCCGCCATAGCAGATGATATAACACCGAATAATAACGAAATAATGAATAGCTGTTTTTTAAGCATAACCATGATATTAAATTTACGTTACAAAATAATAGTAAAAAAATAGCGCAAAAAAGTACTTTATTATCCGATAATGATACTTTTTTACCTCAAATGTGATTTTTCAATAAAGGAGAAGCGAATCAAGAAATCTGCAATTGATCTAAGCACCTGTTTATCAACAAAAACTATAATAGACGACCGCCCCGATAAAATGTTTTATATAAAAAGCATTCAAGATTTATTTAAAATTTTTCGAACGGTATTCAAAAGCCATTTATTCATCATGATCATCTAAACTATCCCAAATAGAGTCCTGTTGTTCTATATATTCTTCATAGTAATAAGCGAACCCCTTTCTTTCTGGAATACCCAACGTATCGCACCATTCTTTATAATCGGCCTCCAATTGCTTATCCTCCGCCATCATCGACCGGAATATATCTTCCGATAGATCGAGGGTCCGATACTGTTTAATAATATCATCAAATGTTATGGTAATATCATTACTCATGGCTTTTTCTATTTATCAATTAATATATCTTCGTATTTACAAATATAACTATTCTTTCATAAAAAAAGTTCTACAAAAAACAAAAATGTAAAATTAATCACTCCCCGGAATGCAGCCATTACAATATATAAACGCAAACCGATAAGAAAAATTATTCCCTTTACCAAGAAAAAAGTAGAACTTTCGATTAAAAAGTTCAAAATTTCCCGAATATAGGAATCGTTACTTCATAAAAGAATGATTATCTTTGTTTCAGAAGCAAAAGAGCAGCGCACCGCACAATCAAATAAATTTGTTTCTGCCTTCTTTTGCGCTATCTTTGCATAAAATGCGAAAATACGAACATGATTTACAACGAACGGAACATTCGAAAAGAGATTGTGCTGGAAGCCGCTAAACAAATCATGATGGCGGCCCGCACAGCACCCAAAGGTAAAGGAGTGGATATTATCGAAATAATTACACTCTCGCACGATAGCCTTCCGACTCTATCGGAAAATATGCGCAGCGAAGGGAAAAAACGCGGCATGATGTTTTTTCTGCGCGATGCCGATAATATAGAACAAGCCGACGCAGTTATCCTCATCGGAACCCGCCGACACCCCTTAGGTTTGAATTGCGCATACTGTGGAGCGAAAACGTGTGGTGAAAATCCTGAAAGCAATCCTTGTGCGATTAACTCTATCGATGTGGGAATCGCTATCGGATCGGCTTGTTCAAAAGCTGCCGATCTCCGTATCGACACCCGGGTGATGTTCTCGGCAGGCACAACCGCACAATCTATGAATCTCCTGCCCGGCTGTAACCAAATCATCGCTTTGGCATTGAGCGTATCGTCCAAGAACCCTTTTTTCGACCGTAAATTTCAAGCTCCAAAACAATGACCCCTAACGTTTCCTTTCCGGCAGAATGGTATCCCCAATCGGGCATACAGCTCACTTGGCCTCACCCAAACACCGATTGGGCCTACATGCTCGACGAAGTTACCGACTGTTATAAAAAGTTGGCAAACGAAATTTTCCAAAGGGAAAAGCTCATCATCGTCACCCCCTACCCCGACGAAGTTAAAAAACAATTACAGAATACGATTGACATCGAATCCGTCCGATTCATAGAATGTCTCACCAACGATACATGGGCACGAGATCACGGCGGTATCACGGTATTCAAAGACGGAGTTCCCGTTATATACGACTTCAAATTCAACGGCTGGGGACTTAAATTCGCAGCCAATTACGACAACCTCATCACTTCGACTTTATATAACGAAAACGTTTTTAACGCCCTATACGAAAATAAGCTCAATTTCGTACTGGAAGGGGGAGCCCTCGAAAGTGACGGAGCCGGAACCTTGCTGACCACAAGCGAATGCCTGCTATCTCCCAACCGAAATGGGGAATGGACACGACCCGTTATCGAAGAATACCTCAAACGGACATTCGGGCTGCAACGCATACTATGGCTCGACCACGGCTATCTCGCCGGAGACGACACCGATAGCCACATCGACACACTGGCCCGATTTGCAGACGAAGATACGATCGTTTACGTACAATGTTCCGATTCGGAAGACGAGCACTACGAAGCATTGCGTAAAATGGAAGCACAGCTTCAAACCTTCACAACGATCGGCGGAAAACCGTATAATCTGCTTCCCCTACCCATGCCCGAAGCCGTTTACGATGAAAACGGAGAGCGTTTACCGGCAACTTATGCCAACTTTCTCATCTTGAACGACGCAATCCTGTACCCCACTTATCGACAACCTTTGAACGATAAGAAGGCATTTGAAATACTTCGACAAGCGTTCCCGAATCGGGAAGTCGTAGGAATAGACTGTTCACCGCTCATTCGACAACATGGTTCGTTACATTGCGTAACCATGCAATATCCTCGAAATGTATTACGATAAATATATCCTGTCATGACCGAAAAGAAAATCACTGTCGGAATTATCCAACAACAAAATACCGGCGACATCGCCGACAACAAAAAAAGACTGAAACATCATATCGAACAATGCGCTGCAAAAGGTGCACAGCTCGTAGTTCTGCAAGAACTACATAACAGCCTCTATTTCTGTCAAACAGAATCGACCGATAACTTCGATTTGGCAGAATCCATACCGGGAGAATCGACCGAATTTTACAGTCGTATCGCCGGTGAGCTGCACATCGTCTTGGTAACCTCTCTTTTCGAACGACGCACAGCCGGATTATACCACAACACAGCAGTCGTGTTCGACACCGATGGTTCTATCGCCGGAAAGTATCGTAAAATGCACATACCGGACGACCCGGCCTATTACGAAAAATTCTACTTCACCCCCGGCGATTTGGGATTCACCCCCATAAAAACCTCCATCGGTACACTGGGGGTATTGGTATGTTGGGATCAATGGTATCCCGAAGCAGCCCGCCTCATGGCGCTACAAGGAGCCGACATGCTCATCTACCCTACGGCCATCGGCTGGGAGAGTTCCGACACCCCCCAAGAACAAAAACGGCAACAAGACGCGTGGGTCATTTCCCAACGAGGACATGCTGTTGCCAACGGACTACCTGTTGTAGCTGTCAACCGTGTGGGACATGAACCCGATCCCTCTGGACAAACCAACGGCATACAATTTTGGGGACACAGTTTCGTCTGTGGTCCGCAAGGCGAAATACTGGCCGCCGCTCCCGACGACAGCGAATGGTGTGAAGTCGTGGAAATAGATTTAACCCGCTCCGAAAACGTTCGGCGCTGGTGGCCGTTCTTGCGAGACCGCCGTATCGACTCGTACAACGATATATTGCGAAGATTCATCGACTAACCGTATCTCGAAAAACAAAAGCACGGAATATCTTCACCCGATTCCCCGATGTACCGAACCTTCGTTATAAAATAATAAAAAAGGACATAAATCTCCGCAAAACAGCTATTTTTGTAAATTATTAGCGTCAAGATATGGACACGAAAAAAAATATCACGGACAAACAACTGGCATTGGACAAGCGTTATATACGAATGGCGCAAATCTGGGCTGAAAACTCTTACTGCCAGCGTCGTAAAGTCGGAGCTTTAATTGTAAAAGACAAGATGATAATTTCCGACGGATACAACGGTACACCTGCCGGATTCGAAAACTGCTGCGAAGACGAAAACGGCCACACATTTCCTTTCGTTTTGCATGCCGAGGCAAATGCCATCACCAAAGTCGCTCGCAGCAACAACAGCAGTGACGGAGCGACTCTATACGTGACGTCCTCGCCTTGTATCGAATGTTCCAAGTTGATTATACAAGCAGGTATCAGTCGTGTCGTATTTTCGGAATACTACCGGCTCCAAGACGGTATCGAACTTCTGCAAAAAGCCGGCATACAAGTGAATTTCATTGATCCGCAAGCCGATGAATCTATAAAGTAAAAAGCTAAACTATCCTATTAAATATGAATAACGAAAAAGCTCGTTTCGTCTGGGTCCCGTTACTAATAGCCGTGGCTATCGCCGGGGGAATTTTAATCGGACGATTTTTCTCTGCCGAAACCTCTTTCGGCAAAACGGCAAGGTATGACAAAATCGAAAGTTTGTTGCAATGCATCGAGCAACAATACGTCGACACGGTAAACAGGAACGATCTCATAGAAAATGTCGTGCCCAAAGTCATAGGAGAGTTAGATCCCCACTCTGCCTACATTCCGGCAAAAGATTTGGAAAGCGTCAATGAAGAGTTAGAAGGCTCGTTTAGTGGAATCGGGATACAATTCAATATACTGAACGACACCATCAACGTTGTCAGCGTCATTTCCGGCGGCCCCTCCGAAAAAGTAGGAATACTGGCCGGAGACCGTATCATCTCGGTCAACGATTCTGCTTTCGTTGGTAAAAACATTAGCAACGAAAAAGTCATGAAAAATTTGCGGGGACCTAAGGGAACGACCGTGAAACTCGAAATCTTACGCAAAACAGCGAAAAATCCGCTCTTTTATGAAGTAACGCGCGGAGATATTCCCGTCAACAGCGTTGATGCGGCTTATATGCTCGACGACAAATCGGGATATATAAAAATCAGCAAATTCGGCAAAACCACTTATGACGAATTTATTACAGCCCTCTCCAAACTACACAATCAAGGAGCCGAAAACTTCATTATCGACTTGCGTGGCAATAGCGGAGGATTGATGGACGCCGCAATCAATATGGCGAATGAATTCCTTCCTGCCAACCGGTTAATAGTCTATGCCGAAGGAAAAGCATTCGAACGGGAAGACGCCGTTTCGAACGGCACGGGAACATTCCAAAAAGAACAAGTCGTAGTTCTCACGGACGAATGGTCCGCGTCGGCCAGTGAAATATTCGCAGGAGCCATACAAGACAACGACAGAGGTTTGATAATCGGACGCCGAACATTCGGCAAGGGATTGGTACAACAACAAATCCCCTTCCGTGACGGATCGGCCATTCGACTGACGGTAGCTCGTTACTATACACCTTCCGGCCGTTGTATCCAAAAAGAATATCAATTAGGGAAATCCGAAGATTATAGCATGGATATCGTAAACAGATACATGCACGGCGAATTTTTCAATGCCGACAGTATCAAACAGAACAAAGAGTTGGTGTTCCACACGGTCAACGGGCGTGAAGTATACGGCGGAGGCGGAATTATGCCCGACATATTCGTTCCACGAGACACGACGGGAGTCACCTCCTACTTCAACAACGTAGCCAACGAAGGTCTGCTCTATCAATACGCATTCGACTACACGGATAAATACCGCGACGAATTGTCAACAGCAAAAGATGTCGAATCCCTATTGAGTATACTTGAACCCAACACTCTCTTAAACAGTTTCGTTCAATACGCCGCCCAAAAAGGAATACGCCCCCGTCCCGTTTACATCAATATTTCAAGGAAATTGATCGTAAACACGTTACAAGCATACATAGCCCGGAACATATTGGGAGAAGAAGCATTTTACAAACTGCTGCTACGAGATGACGAAACCCTGCAAAAGGCTCGGGATATAGTGAATAAAGGCGAAGGATATCCCGAATTGCCGGCAGAAAATCAAGTTCCTCGATGAGCGAAAAACGACAACTGCGGCAACAAGTCAAACAATTGAAACAGACTATCTCCTCGGAACAGCGAGTAGCTTTATCACAAAATATATGCTCAGCAATAGAAAAGCTACCCGGTTTCGAAACAGTCTCGTGCATACTGCTTTATCACGCCTTGCCTGACGAGGTCGATACCGGTTTAATGTTATCCAGATGGAGCAAAAAAAAGCAACTGTACCTACCCATAGTGAACGGCGACAATCTCATCGTCAGCCCCTACGATCCTCGGTTCCTTAAACAAGGGGCTTTCGGTATTTGGGAGCCGGGTGACACCCGTGAAACCGATCCCGGTTCGATAGACTGGATAATCGTACCCGGAGTAGCGTTCGACAAAAAGCTGAATCGATTGGGACGAGGAAAAGGATATTACGACAAACTGCTCGTCCAGACCTCCGCCACAAAAATTGGAATCTGCTATGAACTGCAACTATTCGACGAAATACCGGCAGAGCCCCACGACATAAAAATGGACTTTATAATTACCGAAAACAATATCATTCATAGAAAGGACGAATTATGGCACTAATAAACGCCGAGACAAAGCTTTGCGACGTTATCTTGCACGAACCCTCCGTCATACCGGTTATCAATCGATTCGGTATTATTCTGGGGGTCGGCGACAAAAGCATACGTACCGTATGCGAAGAAAAAAATCTAGACTGCGAGTTTTTCGTGACCATACTCAACACCTTTATCAACGAAGACTATTTTCCGGAAAACCGGCTCAAATCATTTTGCGCTACACAAATAGTAAACTACCTCACCCAAACGAATGCCTACTATGAACAATTCCAGATACCCAATATAGAACGACATTTCAATTTCTTGATAAACCAAAGCGACAGCGAGAACAACAATCTCGAACTTATGAAGCAATTCTTCGACGAACTGAAAAAAGAATTGTTGTCGCGCATAGAAAATGACAAGAATTGCTGGTTTCCCTCTATCAAAGTCGCTGCCGAAACCCTGCACGGGGAATATTACGGAGAAAAATTTCAACCCGATACAGAAGAAAACGATTCTTTGGAAGAAAAATTAGACGATCTTAAAAGCCTGTTTGTTATTCATCTAAAAGGCGAATACGATCTCAATCTTTGCCACGGTGTCATATTCGCAATATACAGTCTCGAAAAAGATATCAAACAACACAACCGGATAAGAAACAGAATACTCCGTCCCATTGCCGACGGTATGTTGGAAGCCTGCCGAAACAAAAGTTTCAAGTAATCGAAGTCCATGCGTATCGCCATCGTTACACCATACACGTTACTTAACTTAGGATTGAAGCATTTACTACAAAAATACTTCGACACCACTCCTATATTATACAACGAGATTTCCGAGTTTTTCGATAACGCGCCCGAACAATTCGATGCCTATATTCTTTTTGCCGATACAATCATCGGATACAGCGATTTTTTCCTCCCTCGCAAAAGCAAAATCATACTCCTCGCCTCCGATGGGTCTCACCTGCCCGAAACTTCAATGACTTCGTTAGACATACACGAAAGCGAAGAATCTCTGCTCGAAAAAATACAACAGTTCATCGAGCATTTAGTCAAACAATCCGAAATCCTGCCTCACGAATTATCGCCTCGGGAAACCGAAGTATTGAGGCTGGTAGCCAAAGGGCTCATGAATAAAGAAATAGCCGATCGCCTGAATATAAGTATAAACACAGTACTCAGCCATCGAAAAAATCTAACGGCCAAATTAGGTATCAAGACCGTATCGGGGCTTAGCTTCTATGCAATGATGAACGGTTATATATCGGACATCGACGATAAATAACACCGTACAATTTTTTGAATATAATTATTTTTATCGTTTTTCGATAAAAATATACTGTTTTTCTTGTTCGTTCGGAAAATATTCTATTTCTTTGTCCTGACAATATAGAATATGACGTATATGTTTTACGACAAACGAACACAGAGAAAAATACAATTATTGAATTTGCTAATCGCATTACTCATTCTCATTCCCATACTTCTCGATTTCTCCAAAGGATTTATGATGGGACTCAATTCCTCTGTCATCGGATTCCAAAATGGGCTGGAAGAATCGACTTTTCAGATTTGCACGGTCAAACCGGACTCATTGCAATTAAACCACATAGGAACGATCCCAAGTCTCAATCTCTCGTCCGACAATATTCTCTACCTTCCGGCATCGACGACACCCGTAGCACTGAGTATAAGTTCCGTAATACTGACTGGGCTTTCTTTCATCGCCCTTATTTGTATGATTATTAAATTAGTGCAACTGATAAAATCGGTTGCCTCAGATGGACTTATGAACCGTAGAAACATCAAACGATTGAGATTACTCTCCTATTTCATGATTACATTCTACCTCGTTAGCTATATAGATTCCTTTATCACCACGAGCTATTATCGTTCGCACCTCTCGTTGGGAGACAATCAAATTTGCTATCCCGAATTGAGCGCTTCGGTCACTATTGCATTTATTTTGCTGTTACTGGCCGAAATTTTGAATATAGCCTATAAACAACGCGAAGAATTAGACCTCACTATATAAATAACGACCATGCCTATTATTGTCAATCTCGATGTAATGATGGCGAAACGAAAAATTTCGCTTAATGAACTTTCGGGCAAAATAGATATCACTCCGGCCAATCTCTCTATCTTAAAGACGGGGAAAGCCAAAGCTATACGTTTCTCCACTCTCGAAGCTATTTGCAAAGAACTGAATTGCCAACCGGGAGATATCCTAGAATACCAAGACGAAGAAAATACAATATAACTCACTTTAAATCAAACAAAAATGAATCTGAAAATGGTAAAATCGGGATTAGTGCTTGCCTGTGTAGCCCTTGCCCAATGGGTATCGGCACAACAAGCTCCTCAGATGGAAGCATTGCCCATCGATCCCAACGTACGCTACGGAGTCCTCGATAATGGCCTCACCTATTATGTACGTCACAACGAAACGCCGAAGAATCGTGCAGAATTCCACATTGCACAAAAGGTAGGTTCAATTCTCGAAAACGAAGACCAACGCGGATTGGCCCACTTCCTCGAACACATGGCATTCAACGGGACAGAACATTTTCCCGGTAAAAACATGTTAAACTACCTCGAAAACAAGGGTATCAAATTCGGCGTAGACATCAATGCCTATACTGGATTCGATGAAACCGTATATCGTATATCCAATGTCCCCACTCAAAATCAAAATTTGGTAGACTCCTGTCTACTCGTTCTGTACGATTGGGCTTGTGCCATCTCTCTGAATGACAAAGACATCGACGAAGAACGCGGAGTTATCCATGAAGAGTGGAGAACTCGTGCCGATGCCAACTGGCGTACATGGGAAGTCACGGTTCCTGTCATGTTTGCCGGTAGCCAATATGCCAACCGTATGCCCATCGGAACAATGGAAGTTGTCATGAATTTCCCCTATCAGGCACTACGCGACTACTATCACAAATGGTATCGCCCCGACCAACAAGGTATTATCGTTATCGGTGACTTCGATGCCGACAAAATGGAAGCTCAGATCAAAGAACTGTTCGGTAAAATCAAAATGCCCGAAAACGCGGCAGAACGTATCTACTACACCGTACCCGATAACAAAGAGCCCATCTTTGCATTCCACAAAGACAAAGAAGTCACATACACCCGGGTGGATATCTATATGAAACACGACCCCATGCCCCGCGAAATGAGAGGAACTATCAACGGGGCCATCAATGACTATATGGGACAAGTTGTCGGTATCATGTTTAACGACCGCATCTCCGAAATCACTCAAAAACCGGATGCTCCCTTCATTGCCGGAGCGATTTTCGACGGAGATTTCTTCGTTTCCAAAACCAAAGATGCATTTACTCTTATCGCTTTGGGTAAAGACAATGGAGCGATCGATGCCATAAAAGGTATTATGCGCGAAGCAGAACGTATCGACCGTTTCGGATTCACAGCTTCCGAATACGACCGTGCCCGGGCTACATTACTTTCTCGGTATGAAAACATGTACAAAGAACGCAACAATCACAAAAACATCGACTACGCCGAAGAATACATCAGACACTTCATCGACGGCGGATATATTCCGGGTATCGAAATGGAATACAACCTGCTCAAACAAATATCTCCGGCCATTACGGTAGATATGGTAAACCAATACATCAAAACGCTTATTAGCGAAGACAATATGGTAATTTCACTGACCGGTCCCGATAAAGAAGGAGTATCCTATCCCGACAAAGACCAAGTTCTTGCCGCTATCAAAGAAGTCGAAGCAGAAGAAATTACTCCCTATGTCGACAATGTATCCAACGAACCGCTCATTTCCGACGAACCGGTTGCGGGTAAAATTGTAAAAAGTGCTGCCGGAAAGAAATTTGGAACAACCGAATGGACCCTTTCCAACGGAGTGAAAGTTATCCTCAAACCGACAGACTTCAAGAGCGATGAAATCTCTATGCAAGCCGTAAGCAAAGGAGGACTTTCCCTTTATGATTACACAGATCGTGCTTTGGTTAAAAATCTGAAAGCCGTCAATGAAATCGTTGAATTGAGCGGACTCGGGAAATACGGAAGAACAGACTTGATGAAAGCATTAGCCGGTAAAACCGTATCTACCTATTTTTCTTTGGGAGAACCTATGGAAATGATCAATGCCTCCTGTGCGACCAAAGACCTCGAAACCATGATGCAATTGGTATACCTCACCTTTACCGACATACATCGTGACGAAGATGCCTTCGCCGCATGGAAAGAGCAAATGAAAGCGGTACTGACAAACTATGCGAACGATCCTCAGTTCATTTTCAGCGATTCGCTTTCAGCAACGCTCTACAATCATAACATAATGCGGGAACCCTTGAAAGCCGAAGATATCGACCTGATTAACTACGACCGCATTCTCGAAATTGCAAAAGAGCGCACAGCCAATGCAGCCGATTATACCTTCATCTTCGTGGGTAATTTCGATATCGACTCTCTGAAACCGGTTGTTGAAAAGTACATCGCTTCGCTGCCTGCAAACAAGAATAGAGACAAAGTCGGTAAAATATCCACCATACAACCGGGTCTTATCGACAACAACTTCACGTTGCCCATGCAAACGGCTAAATCCACTGTGTACGCCGTCTATTCGGGAAAACAAAAATACGACTTGCGCAGTAACATTATGTTCAGTATGCTCGACCAAATCATGGACATCGTATATACCGAAACTATCCGTGAAGAAGAAGGCGGAACCTACGGCGTAGGGACATCGTCCAATTTATCGCCCGTCAACAACTCATGGTTGTTCCTATTTGGATTCGATACCAACCCGCAAGACGAAAAACGTTTAACAGAACGGGCTCACGCCGAACTAAACAAAGTTGTTACCGAAGGCCCTCGTGAAAAAGACTTCAACAAAGTAAAAGAGTATATGCTTAAACAACATGCTCAAAACCTTCGCGAAAACTCCTATTGGATGAACATTATCAAATCCGATGTTCTCGGTTACGGCGACAACAATACCGATTACGAAAACATTGTTAACGGCATTACGCTCGACGATATGAAGAAATTCACAAAGAAACTCTTCAACGGTAAAAACATCATCGAAGTAACGATGACCGGAGTTGTCGAAGACGAAACGAAATAAAAACGAGAATGTCAAAACTAAAATGACCGTTCCGAAAAATTGCAGCTTGTAACTGCTAAACCTAAAAAGAAAGAGCCGTATCAAACTCTGTTTGGAGTAATGATACGGCTCTTTCTTTGATAAAATTGGTTTGTGATACCCTCTTCTTACCTTTACACTCGAATTTTAATCTAACCACTCCCCTTATGTTTCCGCAAGAACAGCATTGCGGGGTATCGCACTTAAAATCAAAGCAAGGCAAAAAGTGAAATACTTCTCAACCTCCCCCTGCCGTGTCTCATAGCATTGCGGGAAGTTACGGTAACAATAGAGGGAAAAGGGCGAGGGGATTAGAATACAAGCAAAAGCACAAACCCCAATTCCGCCTTTATCGAGCGGCGAAGTCGCAAGGGAGACGGAGGAAAAAGGGCGAGGACTGTTTAAGCGGAGGGTTACTATCACCCTCCTCCCTGCCGTGTCCCGTAGTATTACGGGGTGTTTTGCGCAGCAAAATATAGGGGAGGTGTCCGAAGGACGGAGGGGTTAAATCGAAATTGTTGAATCTTCGACAAGCAAAGGAATATGGAAGAGAAACCGAAAAAGCTATCGTTTTTTCAGAGAGAGTTTGTTAAAAAGAAATTTATGGCTAAACCTTATAGCTACCCGATTGGCTTCCGAAATAAAAAAAGCCTCTGAATACAGAGGCTTTTTTTATTTACGATCGATTTTCTATCTGAATCTCAATTCACCGAAATAATCGGGACGGTGAAAATCGGGCTTTTCGATAGGTATCGGCGACCAGCTCAAATAATGAGGCAAAGACGATCCGTCGGCACATTTATAGAAATTAGCCGAGAGACTCTCCGGCAACTGCCCGCCGTCAAGCCCTATAAGTTCAAAAGGTATGGCGACCAATAAATTCCACGAGAAAAGCCCCTCCATCTCACAAAACGGTTTATTACCGACCGACGAATAACGTTTGATTTTAGCCATTTTATCGGCTGAGAAGTGCTCGGCATCTTCCCGCCCGGTGCGACGGGCAGCCAAAGCCGTTCCTATACAGTTGAACTCGAAATTATAATAATACTTCTCACCCGGTATCTGCACGAAAAACTCTACGCAGCTATCCTCCCAGACAGGAGAATTATCGGTACTGTTCACAGCCCGCAAATAATTGCCCTTTACAAAATAATTGATGTAGAGACACTCCTTATCACGAGCTATATAAAAAGAGGTAATAGGCTTATACGGAAACTCGTTCGGCCAATCGACGCAATCTATCGCCTGCCGCACACCCTGTGCCTCCAAAATCTCGGAAACCTGCGACAAAGGTTTGTCGCACAATCCGGCAACAAATGGAACTTCAATAACTTTTTTCATGATGTTTATAAATTATACAAAAAATAATCTTTTATTCCCCAAACAAATCCCACAATAGACATAATAATGATGATAATCCCGATTCCCCTATTTATTAACCAAATACTACGCACATTAAAACGGGCACGAACCTTATTGATGACGTAAGTTATCAGGAACCACCAACTGACAGCTCCTAACAAAATAGACAGATAACCCACCACATGATGCCCCAATTGTGATTCGGGCAAGAAAAAATTAAACCGGGCAAATAGGCCTATATAAAGAAATAATATCAGAGGATTGGAAAAAGTCAATAAAAACGCCGTAATGAAATCCTGCGTAAACGTATTGATGGAAGAATTGGCTTTACGAATATTCTTGGCCGGATTCTGGCGATACAGATACAACCCGAACCCCACCAAAACCAAACTGCCCAAAATCTGCAAAATATTTTGATTAGCCTCTATAAAATCGATGACGATAGACATGCCTAAGCCCGTAAGCAATGCATATATCAAATCGGATAATGCAGCACCCAATCCTGTCACGAAGCCCGACCATCGCCCTTTATTCAACGTACGCTGTATACACAATATCCCTATCGGTCCCATCGGCGCCGACACCAATATGCCTATGGCTAAGCCTCGAATTATAGTATATAGCGTTAAGTCCATAAAGTCTAAAAACTACCTTATTCTACTGAAATACGGTATAAATCACAAAATAGTATGACATTGACATAAAATAAATTTCATTTTTGCTCCTGTAAAACAAAAGCTCACCTCTATTATCCGTCAAAAACAGCACAAGAAAAAGGCAAACCCCTATTCTCTTGAAGATGCCTATGCACAACCTATTTTCGATTCGTGAAGCAAAGATAGTGAAAGGTGAGCGCAGAGACAAACGGAAATCGCATTTCCGACTTGGCTATGCCGAACCGCATCCTATTTTCGCATATTGTGCAAAGATAATGAAAGGTGAACACAGAACAAAATTTATTTTAGTTCTGTTGAACAGCCGCCTATCTTATTTTATCGAACATAGGCAAGGTTGGACACAGCAAAAAGGCATACATCAACCACAACGCAGAAATTCCCCTATATTCGACCGTACCAAATACAGAGAAAAGGCTTGCCCTCCTCTTCCCTCATTGAGAGTCTCGTTGTGTCAACCCCTCCCCTATACTCGAAAAATCGAACATCAAGGAATAATATCCAAAAATTAGGAACTGTTTTGTCCTATTTTTTTTGAGTGGACGAGGGTTTTTCCTTAATTTTGCAACGAAAATAAATACGTTTTCTTTGTCTCGATTTTTCAGTCGGGAAAAAGAAAAACAGACATGCCACTAAAAAACAAGACACAATGGTCATTTTTTTCAAAACCTCCGTTCAAAACATTATTGCAGTTCAGGCCGATCACAGCTTTTCGGCAGATGAGACTAAAAAATTATCGTGGCTTTTCGACAATGCCGAGCTTCTCCCTGATTCAACGTTGAAGGGCTGGTTTATCGGGCCCCGTAAAGAGATGATTACCCCGTGGAGCACCAATGCCGTAGAGATTACTCAAAACATGGGACTCACCGGTATCTCTCGTATCGAGGAATTTTTCCCTGTAACAGACGGTTCTGCCGAATTCGACAAAATGCTACAACGGTTGTACAACGGTATCGACGGTAAAATTTTCGACATCGACAAACAACCCGATCCCATTGTGTACATCGACGATCTTGCCGCATATAACGAGCAGGAAGGTCTGGCTCTCAGCCCCGACGAAATAAATTATCTGAACGACCTGAGTAAAAAAATCGGACGGAAACTAACCGACAGCGAAGTTTTCGGATTCTCGCAAGTCAATTCCGAGCACTGCCGTCATAAAATTTTCAACGGTGTCTTCATCATCGACGGTCAAGAAAAAGATAGTTCACTTTTTAAATTGATAAAAAAGACCTCGGAATATAATCCCAATCGGTTGGTCTCGGCATACAAAGATAACGTGGCTTTCAATGCCGGACCTACCGTCGAGCAGTTCGCTCCGATAAATCCCCAACAACCCGACTTTTTCGAAATAAAAGATATCAAAACAGTCATCTCGTTAAAAGCCGAGACACACAATTTCCCCACGACCGTAGAGCCCTTCAACGGAGCTGCCACCGGTACGGGAGGTGAAATACGCGACCGACTCGGTGGCGGACGTGCCAGCCTACCTATTGCAGGAACGGCAGTTTATATGACGGCCTATCCCCGTACGGAAGAAGGACGGGAATGGGAAGAAGGTTCCATGCAACCTCGTCCGTGGCTTTATCAAACGCCCGAACAAATATTGATTAAGGCCTCTAACGGAGCTTCTGATTTCGGAAACAAATTCGGACAACCCCTCATCTGCGGCTCCCTGCTCACATTCGAGCACGCCGAGAACGGTAAAAAATTTGCTTTCGACAAAGTCATTATGCTCGCCGGCGGTGTAGGATTCGCCAACATGCGCGACGCACTTAAAGGCACGCCCGTAGCCGGGGAAAAAGTAGTGGTAATGGGTGGTGACAACTATCGTATCGGTATGGGTGGAGGAGCAGTCTCATCGGTAGAAACCGGACAATACGACAATGCCATTGAGCTGAACGCCGTACAACGAGCCAATCCTGAAATGCAAAAACGAGTATCCAACGTCATTCGGGCGATGTCCGAAGCCGAGGAAAATCCCATCGTCTCGATTCACGACCACGGAGCCGGAGGCCATTTGAACGCACTTTCCGAGTTAGTAGAAGAAACTGGCGGATTAATTCATATGGATCAACTGCCCGTCGGCGACCCCACCCTATCGGCCAAAGAAATCGTAGGTAACGAAAGTCAGGAGCGTATGGGTATCGTCATTCGGGAAGAAGACATCGAGCACATTCGTCAAATCGCCGACCGCGAACGGGCTCCGTTCTATGTAGTAGGCGAAACCACAGGCGACCATCGCTTCGTATTCGAACAGACCGATGGTGTTAAGCCCATCGACTTGGCGATGGAAGACATGTTTGGGAAAGCCCCCCGTACCATCATGACAGACAAAACAGTCGAAGAAACTTACGAAGATGTAACATACGACCAAACGCAACTTGACGAATACGTGGAACGTGTGCTCCAACTCGAAGCAGTCGCTTGTAAAGACTGGCTCACCAACAAAGTAGACCGTTCCGTTACCGGAAAAATTGCCCGCCAACAATGTCAGGGAGAGATACAACTCCCATTGAGCGACTGCGGAGTAGTTGCCCTCGACTATCGGGGACGCGCCGGTATCGCCACTTCTATCGGCCATGCGCCGCAAGCGGCATTGGTCGATCCCGCCGCAGGATCTGTTCTCTCCATCGCCGAAGCCCTCACCAATATCGTTTGGGCTCCGCTCTCCGAAGGTTTAGACAGCGTTTCGCTTAGTGCCAACTGGATGTGGCCCTGCAAAAACGAAGGCGAAGATGCCCGCCTATATCGGGCAGTCGAAGCATGCAGCGATTTTGCCTGCTCGCTCGGAATCAATATCCCCACCGGAAAAGACAGTCTGTCCATGACTCAGAAATACGGAAAGGACAAAGTCTATTCGCCCGGTACGGTCATCATCTCGGCAGGAGCCGAAGTCTCGGATATACGTAAAGTCGTATCTCCCGTCCTCCGCACGGGAGTCAACAGTACGATCTACTACATCGATTTCTCGTTCGACAAGCTCAAATTAGGAGGCTCGGCGTTCGCCCAATCGCTCGACAAAATAGGTAAAGAAGTTCCCACTGTACAAGACAGCGAATACTTTGCCAACGCGTTCAATGCCGTCCAAGAATTGGTTAACAAAGAGTTCATTCTGGCAGGGCACGATATCTCCGCCGGTGGTATGATAACCACGATGCTCGAAATGAATTTTGCCAATACCGAAGGCGGTTTGGAAGTTTCGTTAGACGAAATCCCCGAAAAAGACCTCGTTAAGATACTATTCAGCGAAAATCCGGGTATCTTGATTCAAGTAGAAAAAACCGACGAAGTCGAAAAGATATTGAAAAAAGCCGGCGTAGCGTTTATTCGTCTGGCTCGTCCCTGTGACGAACGCCATCTGCTCATACACAAGGACGGAGCCGATTATCAATTCTTCATCGATCATTTGCGCGACGTATGGTTCGAGTCGTCCTATCTGCTCGACCGCAAACAAAGCGGAGAAAAAGCAGCCAAAGACCGCTTCCTCAACTACAAGGAACAACCACTGCAATTCCGTTTCCCCGATTCGTTCACGGGAACGCTCGCCCAATACGGTATCTCGGCCGATCGTCGCACACGATCCGGTGTGAAAGCAGCCATCATTCGTGAGAAGGGCGTTAATGGAGATAGAGAAATGGCCTATTCGCTCTATTTGGCGGGATTCGATGTGAAAGACGTGCACATGACCGACCTCATCAGTGGCCGCGAAACGCTCGACGATATCAACATGATTGTATACTGCGGTGGATTCTCAAATTCCGATGTACTCGGTTCGGCAAAAGGCTGGGCAGGAGGATTCCTTTGGAACGAAAAAGCCAAAGCTGCACTCGACCGTTTCTATAACCGCCCCGACACCCTGAGTCTCGGTATCTGCAACGGCTGCCAGCTCATGGTAGAATTAGGACTGCTTACCCCCGACCACGAACAAAAGCCCAAAATGCGACACAACGATTCGCACAAATTCGAATCTCAGTTCATCGGATTGACAATTCCCGAAAACAACTCTGTCATGTTCGGCTCGTTATCGGGCTCGAAACTCGGTATATGGGTTGCCCACGGAGAAGGTAAATTCGAGTTGCCTTACGCCAAAGAACGATACAATATCGTAGCCCAATACACCTACGATGCTTATCCGGCAAATCCCAACGGCTCGCCTTACGGTATAGCCGGTATCGCTTCGGCCGACGGCCGCCATTTGGCCATGATGCCCCACCTCGAACGAGCCATATTCCCCTGGCAGTGCGGACATTATCCTGCCGACAGAAAAACCGACGAGATTACCCCGTGGATCGAGGCTTTTGTCAATGCCCGCAAATGGGTTGAACAGCACACCAAATAAAAAGTATATTCCGCAGGGCGGGAGGGAAACAATGTCCCTCTCGCTCTGTTCGTTTAATCAAATAATAATCAACACGACAACATTACATTATGGGAGGATTTTTTGGTAGCATAAAAAAAGAATCTTGCGTTACCGACCTTTTTTATGGCGTAGATTACAACTCGCACTTAGGTACGAAACGTGCCGGTATCGTGACGTATGAAAATGGCGTTTTCAAACGGGCGATCCACAATATAGAAAACTCCTACTTCCGCTCGAAATTCGAAGCCGAACTACCCGAATTCTCTGGTAATTCGGGAATCGGTGTCATCAGCGATACCGATGCACAACCCATCATCATCAGTTGCCATTTGGGAAAATTCGCCATCGTTACCGTCGCCAAAATAAACAACGTAGAAGAACTCGAAAAAGAACTACTGGCGAGCGGAAACCATTTCAGCGAACACAGTAACAATATCATCAACCAATCCGAATTGGTTTCGATGATTATCAGTCAAGGAAAAGACTATGTCGACGGCATCCGCTTGGTACAGGAAAAAATCAAAGGGTCTTGTTCTATGCTTTTACTCACCGAGCAAGGCATTATCGCCGCTCGCGATAAGTACGGTCGTTCGCCTATCCTCGTCGGGCGGGGAGATAACGGCTACGCCGTATCGTCCGAAACATGCAGCTTCCCGAACCTCGGATACGAACTCTGTTACGACATACGACCCGGAGAAATCGTCCGGTTGACAGCCGACGGTTACGAATCGCTCAACCAGCCCGGTAAAAAAATGCAGATATGCTCCTTCCTATGGGTATATTACGGATATCCCGCCTGCGAATACGAAGGGAAGAATGTCGAAGAGATGCGCTTTCACACTGGCTTCGAAATGGGTAAAAAAGACGACATCGAAGCCGATTTCGTCTCCGGCATCCCCGATTCCGGTGTAGGCATGGCTCTCGGATATGCCGTAGGTAAACAAATTCCCTACCGGAGAGGTATCGTCAAATATACCCCCACTTGGCCTCGCAGCTTCACCCCTTCCAATCAAGCCATGCGCGAGCTGGTAGCCAAAATGAAACTCATACCCAACAAAAGCATGCTCGACGGGAAGCGGGTCGTATTCTGCGACGACTCCATCGTCCGCGGTACGCAACTGAGAGACAATGTATCCGATCTCTACCGTTATGGAGCCAAAGAAGTTCACATGCGCATCAGTTGTCCCCCTCTCCTGTACCCGTGTAAGTTTCTTAACTTCACAGCCTCCAAAAGCGAAATGGAGCTTATTACCCGTCGCACCATCGCCGAGATAGAGGGTAACCCCGATAAAAATGTCGCAGCTTATGCACGCACCGGGTCGCCCCAATACAATTGTATGGTAAACTGCATTTGTAAAAAGCTGAACATTACCTCATTAAAATTCAACCCGTTAGAAACACTGGTCGAATCGATCGGGCTTCCTAAGGAATGTATCTGCACGCATTGTTTCGACGGCAGCAGCTACGAATAAGCCCGTCAGAACCGAATAAAACCTCGGCCCGTTATGCCGTCCGATCATCTGTTCTCGCCGGGCGGCATAACGGTTTTTTCGCCTAAAAGATTGAAAATAACAATCATTTTTGTAATTTTGCGAGTCAACGAATCGACACAGAATATACGAATATTTATAAATCATAAATCTCACATTAAATTATGAGTCTTAAAATCGTAGTATTGGCAAAACAAGTGCCCGATACCAGAAATGTGGGGAAGGATGCCATGAAAGAGGACGGAACGATCAACCGTGCCGCCTTGCCTGCTATCTTCAACCCCGAAGATTTGAATGCCTTGGAACAGGCTCTGCAACTGAAAGAACAAAACCCGGGATCGACGATTACCCTGCTTACGATGGGTCCTCCTCGTGCCGCCGAAATTATTCAGGAAGGTTTATTCCGTGGAGCGGACGGAGGTATCGTATTGACCGACCGTGCCTTTGCCGGAGCCGACACATTGGCTACGTCTTACGCACTATCGTGTGCCGTACGCAAAATCAAAGATTATGATATTATCTTGGGAGGTCGTCAAGCCATCGATGGCGACACGGCTCAGGTAGGCCCTCAAATCGCCGAAAAATTGGGAATACCCCAAGTCACCTATGCCGAGCAAATTCTGAACATAGAAAATGGGAAAGCCACCGTGAAACGTCGTCTCGAACGCGGGGTAGAAACCGTCGTAGTTCCCCTGCCCGCAGTCATCACGGTCAACGGTTCGGCCGATGAATGCCGTCCTCGCAATGCGAAGCTCATACAACGTTACAAATACGCCAAGACACCGAGCGAAAAACAAGGACTGAGCGAAGAATGCTTGAAACTCTATGAACAGCGTCCGGCCCTCAATCTTTACGAATGGAGTGTAAACGATGTCGATGCCGACCTCGATCAAGTAGGTCTTGCCGGTTCTCCCACCAAAGTAAAAGCCGTACAAAACGTTGTATTCCAAGCAAAGGAAAGCAAACGACTCACGGCTGCCGACAACGAAATCGAAGACCTTGTCAAAGAATTGATCGCCAACCACACAATTGGTTAATGCCCGGTACTATGAACTAAAAAACTAACGATTATGAACAATCTGATTGTATATTGCGAAATAGAAGACGGCATCATCGCCGATGTGAGCCTCGAACTGCTCACAAAAGGTCGCTCGCTGGCCAATCAACTGAATTGTAAACTCGAAGCACTGGTGATCGGTAGCAACCTCGACGGTGTGGAAAAACAAGTATTCCCCTATGGAGTCGATACCGTCTATACAGTAGACGATCCTCGCCTCTACCCCTACACCTCATTGCCACATACCTCGGTATTGGTAAATTTATTCAAAGAACAGAAACCTCAGGTTTGCCTGATGGGAGCCACCAGTATCGGTCGCGACCTCGGTCCGCGGGTTTCCTCTTCGCTGCACAGCGGACTCACGGCCGACTGCACCGCATTGGAAATAGGACCTCACGAGGACAAAAAGAACAATAAGACCTATGAAAATCTGTTGTATCAGATTCGTCCCGCTTTCGGAGGCAACATCGTAGCGACGATCGTTAACCCCGAATGCCGTCCTCAAATGGCTACGGTTCGCGAAGGCGTGATGAAAAAAGAAATTTACGATCCCGCTTACAAGGGAGAAGTTGTTAAACTGGATCCGAAAAAATACGTTTCCGACACCGACTTTGTGGTAGAAGTCATCGATCGCCAGATGGAAAAATCCAAAGCCAACGTCAAAGGCGCATCCATCATCGTAGCCGGCGGTTACGGTATGGGATCGAAAGAAAACTTCGACATGCTGTTCGACTTGGCGGCTACATTGGGAGCCGAGGTAGGAGCTTCCCGCGCTGCGGTCGACGCCGGATACATCGAGCACGAACGTCAAATCGGACAAACCGGTGTCACGGTTCGCCCCAAGCTCTATATCGCCTGCGGTATCTCTGGACAGATACAACACATCGCCGGTATGCAAGACAGCTCCATCATCATCTCTATCAACAGCGATCCTAACGCACCTATCAATACGATAGCCGACTATGTGATCACGGGTACAGTCGAAGAAGTAATTCCGAAGCTGATCAAATATTATAAGAAAAACTCCAAATAAAACATATTTTCGATTCTGTCGATAAGACAAAGTCTTGCGACAAATCAAAGATAGAGAGTTAAATTATAATACAATAAATAATACAGAACAATGGCTAATTTTTATTTAGATAACAGTGATCTCAAACATCACTTGAACCACCCGCTCATGAAGAAGCTGGTGGCTTTACGGGAACGGAATTACTCCGATGCCGAAAAATACGACTATGCGCCCTTCAATTTCGAAGATGCCATGGATAGTTATGAAAAAGTGCTCGAAATAGCAGGCGAGATAAGCGGCGAAATCGTTGCAGCCAATGCCGAAGACGTAGACCACGAAGGTCCGCACGTTGTCGACGGACATGTCGTATATGCCAAAGGTACGCAAAAAAACCTCGACGCTCTGGTAAAAGCCGGATTGATGGGTATCTCTATCCCCCGTCGCTACAACGGGCTTAACTTCTCGTTGGTTCCCTACATCATGGCTGCCGACATGGTAAGCCGCGCCGATGCCGGATTCGTAAACATCTGGGGATTGCAAGACTGCGCCGAAACCATTTACGAATTTGCCAATGAAGAACAAAAGCAAAAATACCTGCCGCGCGTTTGCGCCGGCGAAACTATGGCGATGGACCTCACCGAACCCGATGCCGGTTCCGACTTGCAAGCCGTCATGCTCAAAGCCACATACAGCGAGGCCGACGGTTGCTGGTATCTCAACGGAGTGAAACGGTTCATCACCAACGGTGACGGACACATTGCACTCGTGCTGGCCCGTTCCGAAGAAGGAACCAAAGACGGACGCGGACTCTCCATGTTCATCTACGACCGCAACGACGGCGGTGTAACCGTTCGCCGTATCGAAAACAAAATGGGTATCAAAGGGTCTCCCACCTGCGAATTGGTGTTCAAAAATGCCAAAGCCGAACTCTGCGGAAGCCGCAAATTGGGTCTTATCAAATACGTCATGGCATTGATGAACGGAGCCCGCCTCGGTATCGCGGCACAATCTGTCGGCGTCTCCGAAGCGGCATACCGCGAAGCCATCGCCTATGCACGCGACCGCAAACAATTCGGGCAAGCCATCATCGAGTTCCCCGCCGTTTTCGAAATGATCTCTTTGATGAAAGCCAAACTCGACGCTTCACGCTCGCTGCTTTACGAAACGACACGATTCGTAGACATGTACAAAGCATACGAAGACATTGCCAAAGAACGCTCGCTCGAACCCGAAGAACGTGCCGAAATGAAAGCCTACCAAAAATTGGCCGACGCATTCACCCCTATGGCAAAAGGCATGTCCAGTGAATTTTGTAATCAAAACGCCTATGACTGCGTACAAGTACACGGAGGGTCCGGTTTCATGAAAGACTACGCTTGCGAACGCATCTACCGCGATGCCCGCATCACTTCCATCTACGAAGGAACCACCCAGTTGCAAGTCGTGGCAGCTATTCGCCACGTCACCACCGGCACATATCTGCATCAGATCGAAGCATACGAAGCTGCTGAAATCGCGCCCGAACTGGAACCTCTGCGCGACCGCCTCAAAGCTATGAAAGCCGCCTACGTAAAAGCTGTCGAAACCGTCACTGCAACGAAAGACAACGAATACATCGACTTCCAAGCACGCCGCATGGTCGAAATGGCCGGTCATGTTATCATGGGACACCTCCTGCTCAACGATGCCACTCGTAACGAATCGTTCCGGCAGTCGGCCGAAGTATACATTAACTTCGGCGAAGCAGAAGTTGCCAAACACGCCGCATTTATCGAACGTTTCAATCCCGAAATGATGGCCGCTTATCGCAAATAAACGCAACATTTCATATCATTCAAGGAGGTATCCCATTTATCTGGGATACCTCCTTCTTTATATCGGAAATAAAGCCAAACGAAAATTCAGCATGATTCTAATTCTTCCCTTGCCGTGCTCCGTATGCGGGGTGTTTTTGCGCAGCAAAATATAAGGGAGAGCTGAGGAGCATGGCGACAAGAAGAGGTCTTAAAAAGACCCTCAGTGGAGATAGTAGAGGTAACCCTCCTCTCCCCCTGTGTTTCCGTAAGGGAATATAGGGGGAGAGGATTGAAAAGCAGCCTTTTTCTCCATGCTGTTTTGTGACACCCCGTAAGGCTACGGGACACAGGGGAAAAAGAGAAGTGAAAACAACAATAAAATGAAGAAGTGAACCCTACACTCCTCCTCTGTGTTTTTGCAACGCAAAAATATAGGGGAGGTGGCACGAAGTGACGGAGGGGTTAAAAAAGAATATTCAAAATAACATTTCAATCCTCCCCCTGCCGATAGAGAAAGTGCCCGCAGGGCGAGGGGGTTAAAAAAATATCAAAAAGGAATAAAGATATAATATCCTAATCTGCCGAATCGGTCGTTCCCTTTTCACCACTATCCTTGAATACCTTCGACAACCAGCGCTCTTGAACAGTCTCCATCAATTCATAAAAATTAGGAACGAACAACGTACCCAATACCGTATTCATCGCCATACCGAACACGACTGCCGTACCCAGAGCTATACGACTTTCGGCTCCCGCACCTGTCGCGAACATCAGCGGAAGAACCCCGAAGATAAAAGCGAACGAAGTCATCAAGATAGGTCGCAGGCGCAACCTCCCCGCCTCCATCGCCGATTGCCGGATAGACTCGCCCTGCTTACGGTAATCCATGGCAAACTCGATAATGAGGATAGCATTTTTGGCCGACAAAGCGATAAGCAAAATCAACCCTATCTGGCTGTAAATACTGATAGACAAACTCATGACAATACACCCCAGCACTGTCCCCAATATGGCAGTGGGCAAACTCAGTATCACGGCTATCGGGTTAGTCCAACTTTCGTACTGGGCAGCCAGCACCAGAATCACGATCAATATCGCAAGTCCGAAGATAAGACCTACCGTAGAACCGCTCTGACTCTCTTGATAAGCCTCCCCCGTCCAACTATATCCGAAATTCGTACCCAGTGTATTCCGGAGCAATCGCTCCATAGCCGCCATACCCTCCGACGAACTTATCCCCGGAGCCGGTATCGCCGTGAGTGCAGCCGATGAATACATATTGTACCGGCTTACTAAATTCAGTCCCATCGTCTCCTCGACCTGTGTAAACGAAGAAAACGGAACCATGCTACCGTCCCGGTTTCGCACGCTCAGTTTCATCACATCGTCGATATGAGCCCTCGCTCCGGCCTGAGCGCCCAACTTCACCTGATAGATACGGCCAAACTCCACGAAATCATTCACATAAGCCGATCCCATATAATACGACAAAGCCGAGAAAACACTGCTGAGAGTAAGCCCCTGCATTTCCACCTTATCGCGATCTATATTCAATGTATATTGCGGGGTATTCCCTTGAAACATCGAGTTTATCTGCATCAAGGCCGGCTCGCTACCGATATTACCGATCAAAGCATTCGCTGCGGATTCCAATTCGCCCGCCCCCAAATTGCTACGATCTTCGAGTTGCATTTCGAGACCGCCCGAAACACCCAGTCCGCTGATAGCCGGAGGATTGACGGCAAACACGATAGCCTCTTGCAAAACAGATGCATCCCGGTTCAGCCGCTCCACCACATTAAACACGCTATGTTCTTTCCCCTTCCGGTCGTCCCAGGGTTTCAGCACCACGAAAAACGTTGCCGAATTGGACGAACTTCCACCCTGTAACGCCGAAAAACCTACGATATTCAAGGCATTTTCCACTTCGGGGTACGACTGTATAATTCGATTCAAATCATCGCAAACCTTGCGGGTCCGTTCCATCGATGCGGCATTGGGCAACTGCACCGACACGATAAAATAACCTTGATCTTCCTGTGGAATAAACGAAGTCGGCCACTTGGCAAATCCATAGAAAGCAGCCAAAGCCAACACGATAAAAGCCGACAACGACACCAAAGGTTTACGCAACATCGAGCCGATAACTTTCACATATCCGTTCAACGTCGCTCCATATCCCTTATTAAACCACTTGTACAAGAAAAACGAAGGTTCGCGGGTCGGTTGGAGAAACAATGCGCACAAAGCCGGAGTAAACGTCAGCGAATTGAACCCGCTGAATACGGTAGCGACAGCGATCGTCAAAGCGAATTGTTTATACAGTTCTCCTGTGATACCACCGATAAAAGCTGTCGGGATAAACACGGCCAATAACACCAATACCACGCCGATAACCGGACTCGTAATCTCCTCCATGGCCTTCTCGACCGCCTCCTTGCGACTATACTTTCCCGTATCGATAAGCCGGGTCGAATTTTCGACCACTACGATCGCATCGTCCACCACGATAGCTATTGCCAAAACAAGGCCGAAAAGAGTAAGCGTATTGATAGAAAATCCCATCAACTTCATCACGGCAAATGTTGCGATAAGCGAAACCGGTATGGTCAGAGAAGGAATAATCATCGCCCTGAAATTTTGTAAGAAAATAAGAATGACCAGCATCACGATAAGAGAGGTCTCCACAAACGTAACCAATACCTCATCGATAGATGCACTCACGAATTGAGTCGTATCGAGCACCACCTTATATTGCACATCGTTCGGGAAATAACGGCTCAAATCCATCATCTTCGCTTTCACGGCTTTTGCCACATCGAGAGAATTAGACCCCGGTAACTGATAAATGGCGATAGCCGCCGTTTCCTTACCGTTAATAGTCGATGTCGTATTGTAAGTCGCACTTCCCAAATCTATGGTAGCGATGTCGCGTAACCTCAGATATTCCCCGCCGGGCAACGACTTGATGATGATCCGTCCGAACTCCTCCGGCGTAGAAAGGCGACCTTTTGAAACCAATGTAAACTGGAAAGCCTCGTCTGTATTCGTAGGAGGTTGTCCTACACTACCGGCCGACACCTCCATATTTTGTGCTTGAATAGCCGAATAGACATCGGCCGGCGTAAGGCTTCGTATACGCATCAACTCCGGGTCGAGCCAGATACGCATGCTGTAATTATCGGCTCCGAACACCGTCACACCACCTACACCCGGCAAACGGGACAACTCGTCGGTAATGTTCAACTTGGCATAATTCGACAGATATAAACTGTTATACAATGGGTTATCCGATTCCAACGCCAAGAACATGACGATGTTGGTAGACTGCTTCTTCGTGATAATTCCCTGTTGTATGACAGCCTCCGGTAAATTTCCCTGCGCTATGTTCACCCGGTTCTGTACCAACACGGTCGCCATATCTATATCGGTTCCCACCTCGAAAGTAACGGTCAGCGTATATTGCCCCGACGACGAAGACGACGAACTCATATAAATCATTCCGTCCACACCGTTCACCTGCTCCTCGATAGGTACACCTACCGTTTTCGCCACCGTCTCGGCACTCGCCCCGGGATATACAGCGGTCACCTGTACCGTAGGAGGTGTTATATCGGGAAACTGGGCGACCGGGAGCGTATAGATGGTAACCAATCCCACCAGCACCATAACAATGGCGATGACCGTAGCGAAAATAGGCCTGTTAATAAAAAATTTCGAAATCATACCCATTCATTTTTAGGAACCATTAATTCTTTTCCAAAACCGGACGAACCGGCATGCCCGCTCTCACTTTCAACAAAGCCTTCGTAACATAACGATCGGTCGGTGAAATCCCCTCGTCGATCACTCTCAAAGTATCGTTAACCAACTGTCCCGTCTCCACAGGGCGATATTCCACCACATTAGAATCGTTCACCACATACATATACTTGCCAAGTTGGTCCGTGGCAATAGAAGCATCCCTCACCAATATCGCATGCTCGCGGCTACCATACGGCAACCGGATAGAGATATACAAACCACTCTTCAACTCGCCGGCAGGATTATCCACCTCGGCCCGTATCGAAAGCGTACCCGTCGACAAGTCCACATTCGGCGACAAATAATCGAGTCTGCCGTAATAACTGCGGCTGGTAGGCTCCTGAAAAAGGATCTCCACACGATCGCTCGGTACGGAATGTTTACCTTTACTCTGGTTCAGCAACATTTTCAAATATTGATTATCCTCGATATTGAAATAGGCATACATTTTCTTATCCTGATAAATAGTCGCCAACTTCGTCGATTGCAAAGACCCGCTGATATAATTACCCACATCGTACAAATTGCGTGATATCCGGCCCTCGAACGGGGCTTTCACATAACAATACCCCAACTGTATGCGAGCCGTCGACAACGCAGCCTCGGCATTCCGAACAGAGGCCCTACTTTGTTCCAATTTCGACTCCGCCTGTATCAAATCGATCGTACTGATGGCATCGCTTTGCGCCGCCTCTTTCATTCGGGTGTAATTATTCTCTGCATAATCATACTGTGCCTGAGCCGTTTTCAACGCTGCCTCGGCCTGTTCCACGGCATCCTCGTATTGCGAAGGTTCGATAACGAAAAGCAACTGTCCCTTCTTTACGATCTCACCTGGTGTATAGGCCACCTGTTGCAGATATCCGTTTACACGAGCCACCAGATCGACGGTTTGTAACGAGGTAAGGTAACCCGGATAACTCTTTATCAAAACCACCGAATCGACCGCCGGATAAGCCACCGATATTTCGGGCAGCCGAACATCGCCACTTTGCTTCTCCCCCTTTTTCGATTGGCAGGAAAAAAGCGAAAACAATACAGCCACAGCCACTATCGGCATATAAGAAAACAAACGTCTCATAAAATATGAATTTTAATTTTAGGGTTGACTCGAATCTATCCAACCGCCACCCAGCGATTGATATAAAAGAATAAGCGCATTGATGGCGTTTCCCTGCGCCGACACATAAGAATTTTGATACGAAAGCAATGAGCGCTGCGCATCGAGTACATTTTGGAACCCCGACAAGCCTCGCTTATACAAGTCGAGCGAGAACGACAACGTCTTTTCACCCTCGGCCACCAGCTCTTTCAACATCGAAATTTGTTTGACGATATGCGTATAACTGTTCATGGCATTCTCCACCTCTTGGACAGCCGTCAACACAGTTTGGTTATACTGCTCTATGCCGCTATCGAGCTGAGCCCTCGCCGATGCCAAAGCCTGTATGCGCTGTGTCCCTTGAAACAAAGGCCACGAGACCGTAGGAGCCAACTGATAGGTCATACTCCTCTTATTGAAAAAATGGTCCATATCTCTGGAAGCGAATCCGATACTACCGTTCAAATACAATTTCGGCATAAAATCAGACTTGGCTGCACCCACCGAAGCCGCATACGATGCTACCGTCCGTTCGGCCTGCCTCACATCAGGACGGCGGCGGAGCAAATTCATGGGAATACCTATACCCACTAACCTCTGATAATCGGGCAACGGCTTTGTCGTCCGGAGCATCGGACGCAACTCATCGGGATACTTCCCCAACAAAATAGCGATAATATTGATCTGTTTCTCTATACCCGCTTCAAGAGACGGCAAAGAAGCCTTTGTATTGAAATAAACCGTCTTGGCTTGCGAAACGTCGAGTTGCGACGCCAATCCGGTCTCGTACCTCACCTCCGTAATGTGCAGGATACTCCGTTGCGATTGGATATTGCTCTCGGCCACGATATACTGTTGCTGATACGTGCGCAATGTCATATAAGCAGTCGCCACTTGGGCACACAGAGACACCATCGTCCCGTTATATTCGTCCCGGGAAGCACGAAACAACTCTTTCTTCGCTTTGGCCCTCTGACGTATCGAACCGAACAAATCGATTTCCCAACTCACCGACAAATCACCCGAAGCATATTGGGAGTAAGTGTTATCGGCAGCCTCTCGCCCCAGATAACCGCTATTACGGGTCTTCGTCCAACCGGCCGAAAAATTCACCGACGGATAGAAACCACTCTGTTCCATACGCCAAGCCGCTCTGGCCATACGTATGCGATCAGCGGCCGCCAACAAATTATGGTTACTGTCCACCGCCTCTTGAATCAACGTGTCGAGACAAGCATCGTTAAATCCACTCCACCATAAATCCTCAGGAGGCAACTGCTGCGAAAACAATGTATCGGGAGTCCACGCCTTCGGTATGTCGTCAGACAAATAACGAGTAGCCGGTTGCTGGGCATAAACAGAACCTCCGCAAAGGAGAATCAATACCGATGCAACAAGCCGACTTCGAATAAAAAAAACTTTACACATAACGTTAAACAGTTTCTTAATTGATTTATATCGTTCAATCGAAACAAATTTTCGAGACAACGCCTTTTTCGATAATAAATTATAACGGTCGTAATTCGAAATAGTTTACAAAAATCCAAACTCCTGCCTCCTTCCGCCTTTATCGAACCTCTCCCACCTGTAAGAGAAAGCGGAAAACGCTTATCGAGTCACACCATAGAAAATCGACCTCCTCAAAGATTCAGTTCCGAATTTTCCTTCCTACGAAACAATTCGCTATCTTTATCAAAAAAATCGAATGATGACAAATGATAAATACACCCGTTTGGTAAAACTTCAAAAAGCATTCTTCAACGAACACATCACACGAGAAATTCCATTCCGGCTATGTGCTCTCGACCGCTTGGCCGAAGCTCTCGTTAGTCGGGAAAAACAACTCGGTGAAGCCCTGCATGCCGACTTGGGAAAATCTGCATTCGAAAGCTATGCCACCGAAATCGGATTCCTACTTCACGAAATACGGACGACAAAAAATCACTTGCAAAGCTGGGCTCGCGACCGACATCGTCCCACCCCCCTCTTTCTTTTCGGCTCGAAAAGTCGCATTCACTACGAGCCATACGGTTGTACACTCATCATTGCCCCGTGGAATTACCCGCTACAATTAGCTTTATCCCCCCTTATCGGAGCCATAGCGGCCGGTAACTGTGCCATCGTCAAACCATCGGGCGAAGCACCCCGTACGGCAGCCGCTCTGCAAGAACTTATCGACGAATGTTTCGAGGAAGAGTACATCGCCGTTACCGATGCCGATCGGGAAACCACCGAGCTACTCCTGCAAGAACGATTCGATTACATCTTCTACACAGGAAGTGTCGAATACGGGCGTCACGTCATGCAAGCCGCATCTCGCCACCTCACCCCCGTCACACTCGAACTGGGAGGAAAAAGTCCCTGTATCGTCGATGACGATGCCGATTTGAAAGCCGCCGCACGCCGCATCGTATGGGGCAAGTTCCTCAACTGCGGACAAACCTGCGTAGCCCCCGACTACCTCATGGTACATCGCAAAGTCCAAGACAAACTCACAGAACATATTCGTGACGAAATCACCCGTCAATACGGCGAAAATCCACAACAAAGCCCCGATTATCCCCGTATCGTCAATGCTCGGCATTTCGACCGCCTGTCGGCGCTCCTCTCGCACGGCACGATGCTTTGCGGAGGCACAAACGATCCCTCCGACCGATACATGGCCCCCACGCTGCTCACCGACATACCCCCGCAATCCCCCCTGCTCACCGACGAAATCTTCGGCCCCATACTCCCCGTACTCCCGTTCGACGACATCGACGACTGTGTCGAATACGTCAACGACAGGGAAAAACCCCTCGCCCTCTACTACTTTACCCGCAGCAAAAAACGGGCACGCTACATGATACAACACACCACATCGGGCGGAGCCTGTATCAACGACACCATCGTACAAACCGCCAACGGAAACCTCCCCTTCGGAGGAATCGGGAACAGCGGAATAGGAGCCTACCACGGCCGCGAAAGTTTCGAGACATTCAGTCATCGCCGCAGCATCGTCGACTCCTCCCTGTACCTCTATCCCAATTTCAAATTCCCGCCATATGCCGACAAACTCAAATGGCTTAAACGATTGATGAAATAATTAACCACATTAAAATTCTACTATTCAAATTAATAATCGTATAAATCTCCTATGATTAATAACGAATACCTCTATCATTTTACATCATCGGAAAACTTAATCCGTATTTTAGAAACCATGAGTTTAAAATTATCCGATTTTAAAAAACTTAACGATTTAAACGAAAATAATATACCACACTACTATTTCATCAACGGACGAAGATTAGCCCAAACGAAGAATTATATAAAGAACCACTGTAAGATACTTTGCTTTTCTCAAGACTACTTGTATAAACATCGACTTCTCCGCGGAATCAACCATCCTCGCATGTGGGCTCAATATGCTCAAAATAGCACCGGAGCTTGTATTATTATAAATGAAAATCTTTTCCTAAAACAAAACGAAAATATCCTAAAAACGACATTCTATAAAATAGAAAATATCGAATATACAGACAAGCTATACAATATATCAAAGCCTAATCCTATATACAGTTCCCCGGAAGAACTTCTAAAATGTCACTACAAAGACATTTTTTATAAAAAACATATTGATTGGGAACAAGAACACGAACGAAGACTTTTTATTTTAAATATACCTGAAATACAATTTTTATCAATAAAAAATTGTATTTTGTACATTTGCTTAGGATCTAATTTTAATAAGTACGATAAATTACGTGAAACAATTCATAAACTCGAATCAAAGTGTTTTAACCAAGACAATCATCTCCTATTTTTGAGTCAATATAATATGGACGGAAATATTTCCGAAGGTCCTTTGGTGGATCAACTAAAATATTCTAATTCAAAAAAAAATGAATAGAGGGCCACTTCTAAACTCCTCCCTTGTCGTGCTCCGCAGCATTGCGGGGTGTGGCTCATAAAATCGGAGCAAGGGCAAAAGCGGAATACATCTCCCCCTCCTCCCCTGTGTTTTGTAGCGCAAAATATAGGGGAGGTGTCCGCAAGGACGGAGGGGTTGAAAAGACCAGCAAAAGCATGAGCAAAATCCCCGCCTTTATCGGGCGGTGAAGTCGCAAGGAAGACGGAGGAAAAAGGGCGAGGACTGTCCGAGCGAAGCGAGTTCCGCAGACCCCGACGGCGACTGCGGCGACGAACCCAAAAGCCCGATAACTGCGGCGGCGCTTCTTGGTTCGTTCTTCTCGCTGTTGAGAAGAATGAACAAATAACGCAAATTAGTGTAACAAGTACTTTCTTTGGCTGGGAAAGAAAATCATTAGTATTCAACCTTCTCCCCCTGTGTTTCCGTAAGGGAATATAGGGGGAGTGCCCGCAGGGCGAGGGGGTTGAATTAGAAAAATATAGCTTCCTCCCTTTGTTCATCGCAAATGAATAGAGAGCCACTTCTAAACTCCTCCCTTGCCGTGCCCCGTATGCGGGGGTATCGCACTGCAATGAGCGGAGGGGTTAATAAAAACAGCAGCCCGAACGGTTCGTTCTTCTCGCTGCTGAGAAGAACGAACCAAGAATAAAACTCCACCACCGATACAGAACTTGAAAAGAAGAAATAAAACTCAGTTATGCAATGACGAAAGTATGATTCTCAAAAAAATAGATAACACACAGACAAAACCGAGGCTTGTTTCTATTAACCCTTTACACTATCTTTGCACGAAGCAAAGGAAAAGAAAAGTGGAACAAGATTTTCTGAACAGTCTGAACGACCAGCAACGCGAAGCTGTGCTCTATACCGATGGACCGGAATTGGTTATCGCCGGAGCCGGATCGGGTAAAACAAGAGTACTTACCTACAAAATAGCACACCTGCTGCAAATGGGATATCCACCCTACCGGCTGCTGGCACTCACCTTCACCAACAAAGCGGCCAACGAAATGAAAGAACGCATCGCCGCATTGGTAGGGACAGAGACAGCTCAACGCTTGTGGGCAGGGACGTTTCACTCCATTTTCTCCCGCATACTCCGAGCCAATGCCGACCGGATCGGCTATCGTCACGACTTCACCATCTACGATGCCTCCGATTCCCTGTCGCTTATAAAAAGTATTATCAGAGAACTTCAACTCGACGATAAGACATACAAACCCTCAACCGTGCAGGCGATTATTTCCCATGCGAAAAACGCCCTCATCGAACCGCAAGCCTATGCGCGAAACCGGGAACTTATCGAGATGGATACTCGTTCGAAACGACCCCTCATTCACGAAATATACCGTATCTACCGACAACGCTGTTTCGTGTCGGGGGCAATGGATTTCGACGACCTGCTGCTCAATACCAATATACTTTTCAGGGATCACCCCGACGTGCTGCAACACTATCGCGACCTGTTCGCCTACATCTTGGTAGACGAGTATCAAGATACCAATTTCGCCCAACACCTCATTGTCAGCCAGTTGGGAAAAGACCACAACCACATCTGCGTGGTGGGCGACGATGCCCAGAGCATTTACTCGTTCCGGGGAGCGAATATCCACAATATACTCGGACTGAGTAAAGAGTACCCGGGATTGAAAATATTCAAACTCGAACGAAACTACCGTTCCACACAAAATATCGTCAATACGGCCAACAGCCTCATCGCCAAGAACAAGGAGCAAATACCCAAACAAGTATTCTCCGAAAAAGAACAAGGAAACAAAGTACAAGTAATAAGTGCCTATTCCGATTTCGAAGAAGGCTTTATCGTCTCGAACCGTATTGCCGAAATGCGCCTCACGACTCACTGTGATTACAACGACTTCGCTGTCCTCTACCGTACGAACGCACAGTCCCGTGTATTGGAAGAAGCTCTGCGCAAGCGCAATATACCCTACCGCATCTACGGAGGTATGTCGTTCTACCAAAGGAAAGAAATCAAGGACGCCATCGCCTATTTCAGATTAACGATAAACCCCGATGACGAAGAAGCGCTCAAACGAGTCATCAACTATCCCGCACGAGGAATCGGAAATACCACTCTCTCGAAACTCATCGAACGGGCACACTCGCAGGAATCCAGTATATGGAATGTGATTTCCGACCCCATAGGCCACAACTTGGCCGTTAACAACGGCACATTGAACAAGTTGAAAACCTTCAAGGACCTCATAGACGAATTACGCTACGAAGCCGATAAAAAGAACACACCGGAACTGGCGGAAACGATTATCAAGCGGTCGGGTATTTGGGGAGAAATTTCCTCGGATCGTACCCCCGAAAACATCAGCCGGCAAGAGAACATCGAAGAACTTTTGAACGGTGTCCGTGAATTTTGCGCCCTGCGCGAAGAAGCCGGAGAAGAACAAACCTCCCTATCCGACTTCTTAGCCGAAATTTCTTTGGCGACAGATCAAGACAACGGCGATGAAACCGAGCAAGACAAAGTGACCTTGATGACGGTCCATGCATCGAAAGGATTGGAGTTCAAACAAGTTTTCATTGTTGGAGTAGAAGAAGACCTCTTTCCTTCGGCCATGAGTAAAAACAGTGAACGGGAAATTGAAGAAGAACGACGTCTGCTCTATGTGGCCATCACCCGCGCAGAAGAAAACTGCACCCTCACGTATGCCCTCTCCCGCTATCGTAACGGACAAACGGTCTCCTCCCCTCCAAGCCGGTTCATCAAAGACCTCGATTCTCGATACGTCGATATGCCGGTACAAACCAAACAAGAGTCTCCCAGAGAAACCATATCGTGGAACCGATTTCCATTCGATGCGGAAAGACCGCGCAAAACTTCCCGATGGAACGAAGAAGATACGGATCGCACACCTGCACCGAGACCATTCGCTGCTCCGTCTCCGGGCAAACGGTTGACCAAGATAGACTCTAAACCCACAGGTGAAACCCATTCTACGACACAATCCACAGTCGCGACCGCTGCCGGGCAGGTAGAAATAGGAACACTCATCTGCCATGCCCGCTTCGGAAACGGAACCGTTACAGCCATAGAAGATACGGGAGACAACTGCAAAATAACCGTCGAATTTGAAAACGTCGGGCGCAAACAGCTCCTGCTCAAATTCGCCAAGTTCACAATCATAGAATAATTTTCATACGTCATGCACGATACGCTATCGCAAATACCATCGCCCTGCTATGTTCTCGAAGAAGAACTATTGCGCCGCAACCTCGCTCTCATTCGCTCCGTCAAAGAAGCCGCCGGAGTAAATATTATACTGGCGTTCAAAGCCTATGCCCTTTGGAAATCATTCCCCGTCATACGGGAATATATTCCGCACTCCACAGCCAGCTCCATACACGAAGCACGGCTGGCATTCGAGGAGATGGGCAGTCCGGCACACACCTACTCACCGGCCTATACCGAGCGGGATTTCCCGACAATACTCAAATACAGCAGCCACATTACCTTCAACTCCCTAACTCAATTCGAACGGTTTTACCCCCAAGTAGTAGCCGACGGCAATCGGGTATCGTGCGGGTTGCGTATCAACCCCGAATATTCCGAGGTAGAAACCGACCTCTACAATCCCTGCGCACCGGGTTCCCGATTAGGAATAACCGCCGACAAGCTGCCTGAACTTCCGCAGGGAGTGGAGGGGCTTCATTTCCACACCCTCTGCGAGTCCACCTCCTACGACCTCGAAAAGACTTTGGCACAGGTCGAAGACCGATTCGGGCATCTGCTCCCCCATATCAAATGGCTGAACATGGGAGGCGGTCACCTCATGACCCGCAAAGATTACGATACCGCACATTTGATTAACCTCCTCCGGGGCTTCAAACAAAGACACCCCGGCCTCGAAATCATTCTCGAACCCGGCAGCGCATTCGCTTGGCAGACCGGTACATTAGTATCCACCATAGTCGATATAGTCGAGAACCACAGTATCAAAACAGCCATTCTCGACGTCTCTTTTGCCTGTCACATGCCCGACTGTCTCGAAATGCCCTATAAACCGGCGATACGAGGCTCGGTAGAACCCGCTCTCGGCACATACGCCTATCGTATGGGAGGAAACTCCTGTCTGAGCGGCGACTATATAGGAGACTGGCATTTCGACCACGAATTGCAAATAGGAGACCGAATCATATTCGAGGATATGATTCACTATACGACAGTCAAGACAACCATGTTCAACGGAATCCCCCACCCCTCCATAGCCTGCCTCAAAAGCGACGGGAAAGTGGAAATCTGGCGGGAATACGACTACTACGACTATAAAACCCGAATGGATTGACAAGACATCGATCCCCCGGAACAAATCACAAAATACATTTGTTAATCGACAAAAAGCATAAAACAATGGGAACATTCTTAGGTATCGTAGCACTGCTCATCACCCTTGTCGCATTTATTCCCCTATTGGGATTTCTCAACTGGGTGGCCATACCCATATCGGTCATTTTCCTCATCATCTGTGCCATTCTCAAATCAGACAATGGCAAAACCCTCTGCATCGTATCTATCGTTTTGGGTATACTGCGCCTTATGCTTGGTGGAGGGATATTCTAATCTCCTACGAGACAATGAAAACTGTTTACAAATCAAAGGTCGATAAAGGCTTGCTAATCGCCATTATAGCAATTGTCCTTCTGTCCTACCTGCCGCTCCTGTTCGAATTCTCTTGGATAGCCCTCGCCTTATTGGTCGTCACGGCCGCTTTCATTGCCGACCCGTTCTGTAACACGAGCTACACCATAGACAACGGCACGCTGCATATCAAATGCGGCATATTCTTGTCGTCCTCCTTCCCGATCGACCGAATAACGAAAATCTCGAAAACCAATAGTTGTTTAAGCGCACCGGCCTTATCGATGGACAGGATAGAAATCCGCTTCGCCGACAAAAAGACTCTCGTCTTGTCTCCCAAACAGAGGCAAGCATTTATCGATCATCTAAGGAGTCTCAATCCCGATATTGTTGTAAAACCACCTCTCTGATACGGAATGATTCCCCTACTCCAACGTGAGAAAGTCAGCGGCTAAACGAACAGACTCCCCGAATGCCGTAGGCTGTCCCGGCACAGTGATAAAGAGATGCACCGTATGAGGCAAAACCGTATAGCTCACGGCAACGCCGAGCCCGGAAAGTCTAGTCGCCAATTCCTTCCCCTGAGATAAAAGAATATCCTGCTCGGCATTGACGATAAGCGTCGGTGGTAGCTGTTTCAGTAGCTCGTCATCGGCTACGCCCGGCGAGACAAGAGGCTGGCGAGCATCTCCTGTACCGATGTATGCGGCATTGAAAGCCTCCATCAATTGGGCATCGAGACCATATCCCTCGGCATAGTTTTTCCACGAAGACGAACCGTCTGCCCAAGCTTTTGTCACTGGATAAAACAGTACGAGCGAACAAAGTGAAGAGCACATCGTTCCACTGTCCATGCGGCAAGAGTGAGAATCCTTTGCAAGAATTAGGTTAAGAGCCGTAGCAAGAGCAAGATTCCCGCCCGAACTATCTCCGCCGATAGATATCCGATCAGGAAGAAAGCCATACTCCCCGGCATGCTCGAAAGCGAATGCGACGGCCTCGGTACAAGCATTGAGGGCGGCAGGATAAGCATGTTCGGGTGCTAAGGGATATTCCACGGCCAACACAGCAATCTTTGCCCTATACGATAACTCCGCACAAAAATGAGCGCAACTATTGATACTCCCGAAACACCAGCCACCCCCATGTAAGTAAATCAACACAGGCAACGGAATAGTATCGAATCCGGCAGAGCGATACAAACGATAACACCCTCCGATATCCTTTGTCACTACCCCACTTTTCGATTCAGGGTTCGTATTACGCGAATTACGCACAGATATCAAAGCGGTACAATCCCCGTTTATGGCGCGGCGCACGGCATCGGCCTGTGTCTTTTGTAAACCCGCAGGCAAAGATTGAAGAAACGCACAAGTCTCCTTCTCCATCATCACACTGCTCTGCGCTCTGCCTCTCAATGAAAATACGACAAGTACGGCACACATGACCATTTTAGACACATAAAAAGTCGTACGACAAATACCCAACGGTTTCATACATTCATTATCCCTTTAATTGAGCTATCAAAGATACGCTTTTCCACACAAAACACATCTACCGACTCTATAATTCAATAGTATTTATCCGTGGTATTCTCAACACATAAGAAATTGACAGTTTAAAATCCAACTAAAATAATTATGATTTAATTTCAAATCCGTACCTTTGACATATTAAATACAGCGATCGGCCGCCAATCCCGTGGGCAGAAAAAGTTGTGATTCGCTTTCAAATTTGCAGCTCTGGCATATTAAATACGGCTGACGGACTTATCGATTATGAAATTCTTTCCAAGCAGAAAGCCATTGTCTACATCCAAAACAAGCAATTCATATTCATTTAGTAATTCTTAAACAGCATTTACAGCTATTGTACCGCTCCGTGATTTTCCTTATCTTCGCAAACCAAATCAATAAATGCAATATGAAATTCAAGATATTAGTTCCGTTGCTATGCCTATGTTTCCTGAGTAGTTGCTATACGTCCCAATTAGTAAGTAAATTCTCAGACACACAAGTCGAATTAGGTATGAGCCAAAATGAGTTTATCCAAAAGTTTGGCAAACCGTTTAACAAAGAAATGGCTTATACTTACGATAAGCACAAAAGGGAAACATTGTTTTATAAAGAAGATTTATATCGGGGAAGTTGGTTCATCGTCACGACGGCTTTTACTTTTGTCGATTCCAAATTGGTCAGCCAAGAGATTGTCAGAGAAGAAAGGCAATTCAATCACGAAGAACATCCTCGTCGGGAAAAACATTAATCTTCCACAACTTGCTCGCATCAAAATTTCCTCCTATCTTGTACCAATATTTAACCCGTCATTCTTGATTTTCAATATTCCCAGCATTTTACACGAATATTCAAGAAAGCGATAGGTATGACACCGAATGAGTATCGGATATAGGCATGGAAACTGTATATTAACATTCCCTATTGTATCAATTTGGGGACAAAGTAGTTAGCATTAATTAACCCCATTCGATACACAAACATTTGCCTTGACGACGTAGTATTTAGCCAAAGTTTGCACCTCATCGTTGTGATTCACTTTCAAATTTGTACCTTTGACATATTAAATACAGCCAACCCATACAAAGGTTACACGGAAGGCAGTTGTGATTCGCTTTCAAATTTGTATCTTTGACATATTAAATACAGCTTCCTATTGATTTCAACCAAGCCCGCACGTGTTGTGATTCGCTTTCAAATTTGTATCTTTGACATATTAATACAGCATCACCCAGCGTCGAAAGACTTCATCGTCGGTTGTGATTCGCTTTCAAATTTGTATCTTTGACACATTAAATACAGCAGAAAAGTTATTTTTCCGTCATCACCATGCGTTGTGATTCGCTTTCAAGTTTGTATCTTTGACATATTAAATACAGCACATAATCCTCACGCACCCACCCCCACACAGTTGTGATTCGCTTTCAAGTTTGTATCTTTGACATATTAAATACAGCCGCTACCCATGCCGTTGTTGATACTTTTCAGTTGTGATTCGCTTTCAAGTTTGTATCTTTGACATATTAAATACAGCTCGAATTTCAAGAAGTTATAAACAACAGTGTTGTGATTCGCTTTCAAGTTTGTATCTTTGACATATTAAATACAGCCCAATTTATATAGCAATTTAATAGTCAAACAATTACACAATCAATTAGAATTAAAAATTAAAGCTGTATTTTATCAAAAAGCCGGTTAAAAAACCGGCTTTTTGTTTTTCAAAAGAGTTCGAGCTGTTGAGGTAAAACCTGTGGCTTTACCTCTTTTTTCCCATAGAAAATTTCCATCATACCGAATTGTTTATCAGTAACACAGAGAATACCTACTTTTCCAAACGGCGGTAAAGAAAGCTTCACCCGGCGGATATGTACATCGGCATTCTCCCGACTAGGACAATGCCGTACATAAATGGAAAATTGGAACATCGTAAATCCATCTTGTAACAGTTTCTTACGGAAGTCGGCATATAATTTACGTTCCCGTTTCGACTCTGTTGGCAAATCGAAAAATACCAATACCCACATAATACGATATTCGCTGAATCTATCCATATTAATTATAATTCTGGATAGATGATTTTACGTAACTCCCCGTTAAAACATTTGTATAAAGAGGCGGTAGTTTGGGCGACTGCGACCATCAAAGGACTACGCCGCCCTTGAATGCCTACCTCTACCACCGGTAAAGACAATAGCTTTGCTTTCAATTCGGTTGTTAACCTCGAATAGTCTTTTCCACTTTCCATGATTTCACAGACCAAGCCATCGACATAGGGGTGATAAGGCTCCATCACATCATCGGCCAAACAATATGCATTATAACGGTTATGATGATGTATGCCCAAAGTAGGTAACAATCCGCTAATAACGAGCGACCGGGCGACAACAGCCCGAAGAATAGCATAGCCATAATTGAGTAGATTGTTGGGGGGATCGCCGTCTCTGTCTCTGCGAAAACTATCGAGGTGAGGGAATATACTCGACCAATAATAGGCGGCAGCCCGTGCTTCCATATTATCGATGTCTCCACTACGGACTTCGCCCACCCATGCCCGCATATTTTTGGCTACAATTCCCCGGCTCTCCAAAATTGCAGCTTGATTGGCAATCTTTTGCTGCACTGTCTGTTGCCAAAGTTGCTTTTTCAAAGGTAACGAAGCATTAAGTTGGTCTCGAAACCGTTCGTTTTGTGTCGTGTTCCCACAAAGGGGTAGTATGAGTCCCACAGGCAAACGACTTTTATCGCAAGTGATAATAGCGCAATTATTTTCGAGAAGGGCTTCGAGCAATCCTTGTGTGATTGTTATCTGCGAATGATCGAGTACGACCACTCCTATATCTTCGATAGGAATCGTCCGCTCCGCCGCCTTTTTGAAAGTATCGGGTAATGTGTCGTTATTCGACACTTCTGGCAAACGCAATACTAACTGGGCATTGCGCAAACTCAGATACGAGGGATTCCCCAAATATAATGTGCGTTTGATCATGATATTTCCTTTATTTCACCCAAAACTGAGATATGCACCTTATGAGGATTTAATTCCAATAACGACTTTATACTCACCCTTTTTAGTTTTCCCATCTGCCTAGACAATTCCAAATTGAGCTTTCCATCGTACTTATCTTCGACAGAAGTTTCTGTATGATACCTAAAATTATAATCACCTTTACTTAATTTTTGTACTCGATAAAGATATTTGTTCAATAATGCATAGCCTTGTTGATCCATAGCATAACGATAATCTTCCTCATTCATTCCTAAAATAAACATCTCATTTTGCTGCAATGAAAGAACAAATTGCCATTTTACATCAGGTAAGGATTCTAAAACGTTTTCAGATATATCGTTTCGCTGAAGTATATTATCCCAAATAGTATCTGGTTGAGTGACAATAGCCGGTATACCTACCCGACAGCGATCCACTGCTTCCCAAAATGTAACGGTTCGTTCCTTATACTTGCCATCTTCATCTCTATAAATAGCAACATGATGATTGTTCCCCGGATTGACCCAAGCAACAGGATTTCCCTTATCATCTTTTTTGAGTGGAACTAACGTATTAATCGCCGGCTTCGCAAAACAACGAACCGTGCGAATTGGAATACGACACTCCTTATCTATATATACAGGTTTAGCAAACGCCTCTTTGGGATTATCATTATATTGAGCAAGCCTATCGGAAAGGATTCTATGGATACGCTTGTCCACAACTTTTCCCTTATCCAACATTTCCCGATTAATCGAGGTTATCGGATACTTCATTACAGCACGCTGCTTTTGTATAACATGACCTTGTTCATCTTTCTCCCACACATGAATTACACCATATACACTATCTTCGCTCAACGCACCTCGTGGAATTAAAACTGACTGGACGGAAATACGTTTTCGGTTCTTACGAATATATCGCTTGCCGGGAGTCACCGCACGCTTACCGGCTCTAAACGACACTAATATTCTATCAACAGCCTCACGGACTTGTGCAACTGAGAAATGAGGTTGTGACTGTATATAACGTTCCAAACTCATTTTGTTGAAATCCGGTCCTTCTTCTGCTCTCAAATTATTCAGACGCTGAATATACGCCTGTTTGGTACAGGCAATCGTAAGTGCATCAATGGCATGGTGGCGATGATCGAATCTCTTACTCCAATCCTTTATTTGCTCTCTCCTAATGACACTGCCCCTATGGTTTACCTCTATTACCTCGGTTAAACCCACTTTCTTATATCGGTCAAAATTAAGATCGTGTAATACGGTATCCCAGCCCCAAACATGTCGCAAGAAACTGGTAACCGAACCACTCGTAGCCGTCACATTATAACAAACCGATGTCAGAATCTCTTTGGCTTTCCTTGCTATATACTGACTCTCTCGTAATTGTCGATCTATGAAATCGGTAGAAATTTTATCGACTGGGGTTAATAAATTTTGCCACTTGGTCTTGCTGATTTGATTGTTTGTGTACATTGTGTTAACTCGTTCGACATAGTCGGACAGGGCTTTTTCGCCTTTTGATTTCATATAATCATATGCAGTGCGATTATTTTTCTCTTTATTACAGCTACGACAAGAACAAACTTTATTTGCAAAACTATCGTCGAAATACAATGATTTAGGAATAATATGTTCTACCTCGACATCAAATCCTCGCAAAAAATCCCCCACATCTACCGGTTGCCCGCAATAGATACAACAGTGTTTCGATTCCTCCCACATTTTATATTTCTGTATGCGAGATCGAGTTGGCACACCATATTCAACTATACGTTTAGCAATTTGCTCATTTTCCCTTTGATTCTTATTTATACTTTTATATGTATTAGAACGTTCTTCTTTACTTTGTTTCAATTCACGCGCCAACTCCACACGGATCTCATCGAATCGTCCATATTTTTCCATAAGCGCATTCACCACATTAACCATTTGATTAAGGATCTTCTCAACCACTGGTTGCCGAAGCTCGTTCTTTTTAATCGCCGGTAATCTATCCAGCAAAGCGCGCGCCTCATTTTCAGCCTTTGTATAGTTATTGCTATGGTTATACCCAGCAGCCTCACAAGCTTCTGCATAGTTCATACCCAACTGCAAAAATGGCAATATGCGACGTATAGCCTTGCTCGATTTATTTCCAAAACCGGCTTTCACCAAATCGATGGCGCTCAGTCGTTCTAAAACCTCGTCATCATCAATTCCGAATTTCTGTCGCAACACCGACTGTAACTGCTCCCGATCGTCAATCGAATACAATACATGCCACAGCCGATAAAGCGGTTCCTGCTCAAACGACAGGCTAATCATGGGAATAATCTCACCCGTTTCAGTATTGACCATCGACGAAGATTCCTCTTGAAGATTAAATTGCAACAATCTTTTCTTATCAGGATAATTGCCCAAAGCTCGTTCGATTTCCACTCGGGTTTTGTTCCCCTGTATTCCGGTCTTAAACTGCTCGCCCAACCGGTAACCATACGTCTTGGACAAACCCAACAGTTTCAAGAGATCGCTACCTTTGAGTTTTTCGTGAGTATTCAGAAAATCAAACAAAGCTACTTTTTGCTCCGCCGAAATAAAAACAATTTCATTCCGACGGTCCTTGACTACAATATTATTGATACTCTCCCACAAACGGCATACTTGAAACAATGGAGAAGTGCGCGGTGATACCTTAGGGCCAGCTTCGGTCTTTTTACCGGCCGCATTCAGATAGAAACGCTTTTCAAATTCACAGCGCGACACCAAGTATTTGCACGACTTTAACGGTCGTTGGTAATATATAATCTCATCTCTAATACATCTGATTGTCTCATCAGTCAATATATCGGGATAAAATTTTCTTTGACAATTCATAATACAATCAAACTCCTCGACATAAGCCTGACGGGGATATACTTGTTCCTTACAACGAAAAAAAGCATTTTCTGTCAGTCTTCGAAAAAATAATTCCCCAATAGTCAATCTCATCTCTTTCAATTCATCATAACGGGTTTTAACACTTTTTACATAATCGGTTATTTTCTTATCACCCGAAAAATCACTTTTTATTGACTTATATCCACGTTTTTGATTCAAATGTAACAAAACTCTCCCCAACTCGTTCAACTCGATTCGTTGCGTAACAGCCTTTGCTCTTAATCCCCACAATTGGAGTTTAGGCAAATA
>OODJ01000003.1_pt1:0-2500 | contig 311578 bp, 236 predicted proteins | sample 1671611 | NCBI WGS metagenome assembly OODJ01 (sample SAMN06348174, study PRJEB24527) | human gut metagenome | biome: human gut; feature: ankylosing spondylitis patient; material: feces | host: Homo sapiens | place: China | collected 2015-10 | reverse complement strand
CTACCCGGCGTTTACCTACTTCCTTTAACCTGCGCTTCCGTCGGCAGGCGGGTGTGTCACTTCTCCGTCTCCACATCGCTCCTATATCCAGTAACGGAATCTTTACCGTTTCTTCCATCGGCTACGCCGTTCGGCTGCGCCTTAGGGCCCGACTTACCCTGATCCGATTAGCGTTGATCAGGAATCCTTAGTCTTATGGCGAGGGGGTTTCACGCCCCCTTTATCGTTACTTATACCTACATTTGCTTTTCCGAAAGCTCCAGTCGTCCTCGAGGACGGCCTTCGTCGCCGCCGGAATGCTCCCCTACCATGTCTTACGACATCCACAGCTTCGGTAAAGGGCTTATGCCCGATTATTATCCATGCAAAACTCCTCGACTAGTGAGCTGTTACGCACTCTTTAAATGAATGGCTGCTTCCAAGCCAACATCCTAGCTGTCTTTGCAGTTTTACTTCGTTTGTTCAACTTAGCCCTTATTTCGGGACCTTAGCTGGTGGTCTGAGTTGTTCCTCTTTCGGACATGGACCTTAGCACCCATGCCCTCACTCCCGAAGATCAAGTGATAGTATTCGGAGTTTGTCAAGACTTGATAGGCGGTGAAGCCCTCGCATCTTATCAGTCGCTCTACCTCTATCACTTTACTTCGAGGCTGCACCTAAATGCATTTCGGGGAGTACGAGCTATCTCCAAGTTTGATTGGCCTTTCACTCCTACCCTCAGTTCATCCGTAAGCTTTTCAACGCTTATCGGTGCGGTCCTCCAGTTGGTGTTACCCAACCTTCAACCTGACCAAGGGTAGATCACTTGGTTTCGCGTCTACTCCCGCTGACTGTACGCCTTATTCGGACTTGCTTTCGCTTCGGCTGCGCGACTGAATCGCTTAACCTTGCCAGCGAGAGTAACTCGTAGGTTCATTATGCAAAAGGCACGCCGTCACATTTTAACATGCTCCGACCGCTTGTAGGCGCATGGTTTCAGGGTCTCTTTCACTCCTCTGTTCGAGGTTCTTTTCACCTTTCCTTCACAGTACTGGTTCGCTATCGGTCTCTCGGGAGTATTTAGCCTTACGGGATGGGCCCCGCTGATTCGCCCCGGATTTCTCGTGTCCTGGGTTACTCAGGTGTCCACTGGGCTTCTGTCTGTTTTCGCATACCGGGCTGTCACCGTCTTTGGCTACGATTTCCATCGTATTCTGCTAACTTATTTCTTGCCGTATCGTGGATCCTTCTACCCCACTCGTGCCGTAACACGAGTGGTTTGGGCTGTTCCGCGTTCGCTCGCCACTACTGGCGGAATCATTGTTATTTTCTTTTCCTGCGGGTACTTAGATGTTTCAGTTCCCCGCGTTGGCTTACCGCTTGGCGGTATGGCCATTGCTGGCCGGGTTGCCCCATTCGGATATTTACGGGTCTAGGGCTATTTGCGCCTTACCGTAACTTTTCGCAGCTTATCACGTCCTTCTTCGCCTCCGAGAGCCTAGGCATCCTCCATGCGCCCTTGTTTACTTTCTTCCGCGTCTTCCGGCTCTCTTTGGAGCCGGCGACGTTAGGGGTTGATATGGGTTTGCTTTGCTCGTTTACTCTTCTTTTCCATCATGTCAAGGATCTTTCGTGGAGAATAACGGATTCGAACCGTTGACCCCCTGCTTGCAAAGCAGGTGCTCTAGCCAGCTGAGCTAATCCCCCCTTTTACTACCTGCCTTCCGGCCTGGTAGTCCCAGGCAGATTTGAACTGCCGACCTCTACATTATCAGTGTAGCGCTCTAACCTACTGAGCTATAGGACTATTCTTCAAATCGTGCCTGCGGCGGGTTGTTTTCCTTCTTTTTATATTGAATGAAGCGTGTAGTACCAAGAGAGAGCTTGGTCTTTTCCAGTCTTGTTCCAGGTTCTGCTTCTCCAGAAAGGAGGTGTTCCAGCCGCACCTTCCGGTACGGCTACCTTGTTACGACTTAGCCCCAGTCACCAGTTTTACCCTAGGGCGATCCTCGCGGTTACGCACTTCAGGTACCCCCGGCTCCCATGGCTTGACGGGCGGTGTGTACAAGGCCCGGGAACGTATTCACCGCGCCATGGCTGATGCGCGATTACTAGCGAATCCAGCTTCATGGAGTCGGGTTGCAGACTCCAATCCGAACTGAGACAGGTTTTCGGGATTCGCGCGTCATTGCTGACTGGCTGCCTTCTGTACCTGCCATTGTAACACGTGTGTCGCCCCGGACGTAAGGGCCGTGCTGATTTGACGTCATCCCCACCTTCCTCGCGGCTTGCGCCGGCAGTCTCGACAGAGTCCTCGGCTTCACCCGTTAGTAACTGTCCATAGGGGTTGCGCTCGTTATGGCACTTAAGCCGACACCTCACGGCACGAGCTGACGACAACCATGCAGCACCTCGCAGGTGACTATTGCTAGCTATATACTTTCATATATATTCCCCCTGCGTTTGAGCCCGGGTAAGGTTCCTCGCGTATCATCGAATTAAACCACATGTTCCTCCGCTT